>UEYZ01000067.1_pt1 | contig 12880 bp, 16 predicted proteins | sample 1903591 | NCBI WGS metagenome assembly UEYZ01 (sample SAMEA4776352, study PRJEB27445) | saltern metagenome | biome: Hypersaline environment; feature: solar saltern; material: Pellet | place: Spain | collected 2014-08 | depth 0 m | reverse complement strand
CCCCTGAAGGAGTAGTACTGGCCGCTGATAAGCGCTCACGCTCAGAGCTGATGGAGGCGACAAGCGTTGAGAAGATTCACAAGGCCGATGATCACGCAGGGATTGCTTCTGCGGGTCACGTCGCTGATGCGCGCCAACTTATTGATTTTGCCAGACGAAGTGCTCAAGTGAATCGACTTCGTTACGGTGAGGCAATCGGTATTGAGACTTTGACCAAAGACGTGACTGATCATATCCAACAGTTTACACAAGTTGGCGGTGCTCGACCGTTTGGTGTTGCACTCCTTATCGGTGGCATTGAGAACGGAACACCGCGTCTATATGAAACCGATCCATCTGGAACACCGTATGAATGGAAGGCGGTGTCGATTGGTGCTGACCGCAGCGACCTACAGGATCATCTGGAGGAAAATTATTCTGAAGAGCTCAGCCTGGATGAGGGAATCTCACTCGCGCTTACAACAATCGCTCAGTCAAATGACGGTGAACTTGAAGCTGCAGGGGTAGACCTTGCAACAATATCAACTGAGACCGAAGAATTCGTTGAGCACACAAATGAGGAGATTGCATCACATATCGCAGCGAACGATCTCGGATCACCCGAAGATTCTGAAGAATAGGCACTGAATATATTGGCTTAGCCGCGCTAAACTATATTATTCTATCATGAGCTACCCCGCGCTGCTTTGCTCATCCTGTGGACTCGCTCTTAACGTAACGGATAGGTTTCTTTTCTGAGTCAACGTTGAGACGGACACGAACCTGTGTAGCGGTCTCATTATCGTCGCCCAGTTCGACAGTTCATACACGCGGGGCTGAATGTCCTTACCAAGTCCTTTCTCTTGAATGTTCGTCGCACCGTTGTTGTCACAGTTGTCGTTCAACTCGCACTCGTCACAAATATGATTAGCTTGACCGACTTTCTTTGTGTCCTCTTTCTCACCACACCGCCAGCACATCTGACTCGTTATGTACTTGTTGACGATTTCCACACCAAGCCCAGCGAATCATGGCTTGTATTTGATGTAGTGTGTCAGCGTGTTTTGAGGCATCGAGTGCAATCGACGGCTCATTTCCAACCCCCCTGTCCTAACCTGGATGCCTTCGAGATTCGCGGTGACGACGAGAGCATCCCGCTCTGAGGCGTCCCCGACAATTTGTCGGCTTATCTTGCGGAGTCGGTCGTCAATCGCATGCCTCTCGCTTCTACTGAACGTAGCAAGGGATGGACTATTCTTCGTATGCGAGATTCATGAGCCACTGTGAAAAGGCGTCACTATTGGCGTTGACTTCCTCTTCACCAATGAATGGCGAGAGCATGTCCCCTGCCATCAGCATCGCAAATTCCAAATCACGCACAGCAGGCTCAAGATGATATGTATTGTGCCCATTATAGACCGTTTCCTCGCGCTGAATGAGCCCATGTGAGGAGAGGTTCTCAGCGATTCGGCTCCCTTTACGCGATGAGATATCTAATTCTTTCCAGAAATCACTTTGATGGATCCCTCCTGTCTGGCGAATGAGTTCCAGTCCATCGCGTTCGTCCTCTGAGAGATCAACCTCTGCAGGAGCTACACTCATACTACTTAGTTGTTACATACTCCATTAAATGTGACTTTCGACTACTTTCGCTGGATTCAATTATCTACCGTGAGTTATGTTAGTATGGCTGAAACAATTCGGTGTGCAGAATGTGGAACTCTTTTAGAGCCATCGGTAGGTGGCTTTTGGATAGAGTGTGATGACTGTGGGTGGCGGGCCCCAAAGATGGCTGGAGCCTGTTAGTTAGGGTTGTCAGCTGGTCTACGCGAATAGGTTTATCTCTCGTTCGTCTCTGATACAGATGCACTAACCCGGCTAAACGGTGTCTTGCAGGGTGGCCCATCAGCGAACCAATATTCCGCTGTTCTATCATCAGAAAATTTCACGACAGAGGCAGAAACAGTTCCAAATCCGGTCTCTGGACGATGGATACAGACGTTATAGGAGTGATCTCCAAGCGCATCCTGTGCCCGCGACCGCCACTCATCACCTGACTCTTGTGGCTGTGTAATCAAGTCATTTCGAAGTGTGTCTGCCTGCGCCGCCTGTTCGTCGCCATCTGGGTAGTCCGGTGCAACAGTCATTGATGCGCCATCTAAACCAACATTTACCAGCACATGGACGCCGGAAGGAAGCGGGTCAATCGATGGCGCTCCGTCATACGTACAAACGAATGCACGTGGACAGCGTGTATCGACTGCGTCATATGCCCAGCCAACATCAGCAACGAGAAGATTGAATCCATCATATGTTGTCTCTGATAACGTAGTAAGTAGTCGTTTCTTCACAGTCGCAGCTGAGGTACTTTCCAGAAGTTCTCTTACCAGTTGTCCGCGCGAACGGCGCCCACCATCCTCAACATGACACCAGCGGTTCGTGAGCCCGACGAACACTCCAGCCGCATTATAACCAAGCCATGTGCCACCAGCCCGCTCGTCACGCGGTGCGATATATGGAGGCTGTGCGTCGAATCGTTGTGGGGGAGAAGACTCCCTTGCATATGATTCATCTCGGTTGGCAGCGATGACAAGTGGTTCGTCTTCAAATACTTGCCATGCAACAGTTAGAGTGCACACGAGTAAGCTACACGCTCAGCGAGCAAATGGATTGTGAGATCTGGGCTCATTCAACTCATCGTGAGGAAATTCGGTGGTGATTACCACGGCGTGGCTGCGTGCGCGAAACACACCGGTTCGTTGAAGCGAATCACGAATCGAATAGAGACACTGCCCCACAGGGCTTCGTTGTCGCCACTCACAGTGAAAGGCTCAGTGCTCCGGTCACCTGACGTAGCGACCAGAATGGAGTTGTGGCTGACGATAGCTGCAACACACGTTTACGACTATATTGATAATTCAGCACATCGAATATCCGAGTGTTGAACTGTGAGCTCTCACTGTCGGCCTCCACCGATTAAATACGGGTGTCGACCTCGCTACCGGTGTAAATCGAAAAGATTCGCCGGGTAGAATGAGAGGGTAACACTTAAATCTCATCCAGACGAGTTAACAGATAACATGATAGACCGACTTGAGAAAGAAGTGGATATGCTTGAGCGTCATCTGCAAGTGCTTCGAATGGTAATAGATAGTGAACCGATCGGGATTGTGAAAATGTCGAACGAAACAGGCTATCCTCATCATAAAGTTCGCTACTCTCTTCGCGTGCTTGAAGAGGAGAATCTTATTGAACCGTCAAGTCAGGGAGCAATCACGACTGAGCAGACCAAAGAGTTTGTTAACGAGCTTGATTCAAAATTGGGTGAGATTGTCTCAAAACTCGACGAGATGAAAATTGAGGAAACAGTCCAAATCGAATCGTAACCGGGTTCATCTGCTGCACGCTGCGAGGTCATTCCACTCCTGTCGGTCCTCTCAGTACTTTGGATCCGCTCCTGTAACATCATAGATATTATCCATGATGTCGTTACGAGTGGCCTGCCATCCGTCAAGCCCACTGGGGCGTGATGGATAATCATTGTACTGAGTCATCACTTCATCGGCCAAGTTCTTCGTGCGATAGAAATTGAGAATTTCTCCCCAATATCCGAATGAGTTTCGGATTGTCTTGAGGATAAGTCCAACGCCAAACGAGGTTGTCCCGGAATAGAGTGCCTCAGCCAACTTTTCGCCAGGGAGAGCAGCTAAAAGGCCCATGAGATTGTCTACCTCAATGGAGGTTGAAAGGATGTTATACACGTCAAGACCGGCGTATCGGGTACCAAAACGGTCCATGACGCGTTCGTTATACTCCCATAAAGACGCCTCTCCGACATCACCGGAGGAGATTGCAGAAACTGCTTGCTCACCGGCATACCTCCCTGAGAAGGCAGCACCAGCGATTCCACCACCAGTTGTGGGATTCACGTGGCCTGCGGCGTCACCGACTGCCATAAATCCAGGTGCGACTGCTGAGTCGTATGGTCGGCGTGTTGGGAGCGCAGCCCCCAGCTTATCTGTCACAGTTGCCCCCTCGAACTCTGGACGAGCTCTTAAGTCTCGAGCCAAGTCCTCAACTAAATTCATCGGCTCCTCGGTCATCTGGAAGCCCAATCCAGCGTTGATAGTCGTCTCTGTCCGAGGGAAATACCACAGGTATCCTGCTGCTCGCTCGGTCGGTTTGAACACCAATGCATCGTCCCACTCAACAGGTTCGGGAACCTCAACAATCTCTCGATAAGCCGAACAGAACTGTGAGTATGTAACATTCGTATCGAAGCTTGTTGAGCTAAACTCAGCCTTATCTTGGAGAATTGAAAGTGCACCCGCACCATCGATGACGATGTCTGATTTGTATGTGCGGACGGTATTGTTATGGGTGGCTCGAACCCCAGTTACTGTGTGATCGTCAGCCTGCAGGACATCTTGAACAACCGTATCATATTTGAAGCTAGCACCAGCGTCAGTGGCCGCACCTATGAGGCGTTTTCCGAATTCAAGACGGTCAATGACTGCTAATTCGCCAGGAACCGGGATATCCAGGACCGTGTCTTCCTGCGGAATCTCGAAGCGCCCGTGATCAACGCCTGTGTTGGTAAAGGCTGGTTCGAGCTGAGAGCGGGGGATAATATCGGGGAAGGCATCTGCCCCTTTCAGTGCATCACCACATGCAATGTGGCCCGCCTCATCAGCCGTTTTTCGCTCCAATACGACCACGTCTAATCCAGCATCAGCAGCGGTTGCTGCTGCATAGCAGCCAGACGTCCCTGCCCCAACGACTATGACGTCACACTCATATGCGGTGCTCATCGTGATATATTCGAACCCCACTCCGCAAAACTCTTTACATAAACCAATCGTCCAGACTATTTGTTGACCCGTGCAACTGCCCTGCGGACGAGTGTCGACACTTCCTCAGTCAACGATTCGACTGATGGTGATTCGATATAGATACGAAGATATGATTCAGTTCCAGATGGACGAACTAAAAACCACGATTCATCCGGGAAAGTTGCACGAATCCCATGAGTCGTCTCTATCATAGCTTCGTCAAATGATTCGCTTACAGCAGAGGACACAGCAGTCATTGCTGTTTTCTTTTTTTCATCAGGACAGGCAATACTCTCCTTTCGGTACGGTCGCTCGGGAACTGACTGTCGACGCTCTGAGAGCGGAGTCACAGATATCAATCGCGTCAGTATTGCCGCGGATGCGATTGCGTCGATCCAGTCCCCAATGTATGGGTGGATGTGTTTCCACGGCTCAGCAGCAAAGGCGACTGACTCGCCTGCATCACGCAGCGAGAGTAATCCCTCATGGAGTGCTCCAAGAGAGACGCGGCGGGTGTGACCACCATTCTCTTCGACAATTGAGTCAACTCTGGCGGACGTATTTGGGGTCGTGAGGACAACTGGAGAGTCAGCGCTGGACATATTGACATACTCACCGGCTAAGATGGCAAGGATTGTGTCCTCGTGGATGATATCGCCATCAGAATTGATAATCACGATGCGGTCTCCATCGCCGTCATGTGCAATTCCAAATTCGATTGCCTGATTGGCGACGAACTGTCTAAATGACTCAAGTGACTCTGGTGTTGGTTTAGAGCCACGGCCAGGAAAGTGTCCATCAATATGACTATTAACTGCGTGTACTGTGGCTCCCAGTTGGCGAAGAACAGACGGAGTCGCACGCGCAGCGACTCCGTTTGCACAGTCAATGGCGACGTGCATCCCATCTGGACTCGCTCCGAAACGCGCTGCGGCTGAAATTACCGTATCGATATATGTGTCAGTCACGTCTCGTTGTGATGGGCACGTCCAGTTCTCCCAACTCGCTGGATCTGGTGACGTCGTTACGAGTTCTTCTATCTCAGCCTCCTGTTGAGCACTAAGCTCCATTCCATCGTGAAATAGCTTCAACCCATTATCCTGTGGTGGATTGTGCGATGCAGTTACCATGACTCCATATTGCCCACGGCTTGCAAACGCCAGCGTGGGTGTTGGAACCATATCAAGCTGCTCAACGACTGCTCCTGCTGAGACAACGCCTGCAGCGACTGCTTGTAATAATGCGGGGCCGGTTATTCGGCCGTCACGTCCAACAGCGACCGCTGTACCATCCGATGCTGCCTGGTTACCGATTGCCTTCCCAACACGGAGAGCGAGTGTGGGAGTAATCTGATCAGCAGTTTTCCCACGAATTCCTGCCGTCCCGAACAGTGACATATGAATACTACCAAACTACGAGAGCATGAAACAGGTGGATTCGCTAAGTCAACAGTCTGATTTAGTCTGGTTCAGAATCTGCGCACATGAGTGAGCAGCGGGTTCGAGCCCATGTGTTCGTTACTGGAAAAGTCCAAGGTGTGTTTTTTCGTGCTTCCACCCGTGAGAAAGCGCAAGATTGCGGGGTTGATGGGTGGGTCCAGAATCTCGATGATGGCCGAGTTGAGGCCGTTTTCGAGGGTCCAACGTCGGCCGTCGAGACAATGATTGAATGGTGTCACACTGGCCCGCCAGCCGCATCTGTTCAGAATGTCGACGTGCAGTATACTGCCGTAGAAAGTGAGTCAGGATTCCGGATCAAGCGATGAGTCAAAGGCCTTTGTGGAACTGATGACGTCAAGCTTCATCAGAGTCTGGAGTGTCAGAAGAGCCTCAACGTGATCGCGCTCCTCTATTAGCGGGTCACTGTCAACTTCGGCGAGAGTCTTCTGTGCAGTGGATATCAGACGTTCCTCAACAGCTGTCTGATCAGGTTCCGGCTTTGTGTCGGATAATAGTGCCTCGAAGTCCTCTCGAATACTGAATGAAGCCTGAGCGACGTTACATCGCCCAAGTGGATTGAGTTGCATCTCAGTGATAAGATCGCGGATGAGATTCCAATCATCAGCACAAAAATGAATCGAGACGGTCCCAACCACGTCACGCCACGCGATGGACCCAGAGTTTTTCATCAGTTTAATTGCTCGTGGAGGCAGATCAAGCCGCGAAACGGTTTCATGATGATTACAGAGACAGCAAGACTGTTCAGTCTGTCCAGTGTACATATATGTTGATCGTCCTACGTGAGATATGACAGTTCTGCTCTGTTACGGACCTCGTTATGATCAACACCCACGAGGCCTGCTGACGTTTCGGGAACGTTTGAAATACATCCATGAACTCCGTTCCTCGACGATCTAGGATGCTAAAACGCATCACTGACATCTCCTCCTCGATAGGATCTTTGAGACGGTCGGGTGTCTCAACATCAGGTCAAATTGCGGTGTTTTGGAGACTGGATGAATCGATACCGGTGCTTGTCGATATCAGCGCATCCCCTGTCGCACGAAACATTGTTAATACACAAGCTTGATGACAAAGGTTGTGATCCCGTGCTGTTCTATAGGTGTCTACTTTGTCGGCTACTATTTATCAATGATTGTGCTTTCGCCTCGCTACCGCTGTAAGTATCGAGAAATTTAACTCGCCTTCGAGACGCGTTTATATATGAAAGCAACAGCGACTGCGCACCCGATTCAGGGATTGGTGAAATATCATGGGATGCGCGATATTGAACAGCGTCTGCCCTATCACGACAGTATTAGTGTATGCACGGCACCGAGTCAAACGACTACGACAGTTGCCTTCGAGCCTGATGCGACAACGGATACATACATTATTGACGATGAGATGGTTACTGGACGAGGTGCCGAGCGGATTGATCAGGTAGTCGAGTATGTTCGGTCACTGAGCGGGCGTGATGCGGCGGTGAGAATTGAATCCACAAACTCATTTCCATCGAATATCGGGTTTGGATCGTCTTCATCAGGATTCGCTGCCGCAGCCATGGCACTCGCTGAAGCAGCCGGTATTGAGCTAACTCGTCCCGAGATATCGACGATTGCGCGCCGTGGTTCCTCATCGGCAGCACGTGCTGTGACTGGGGGATTTTCTCAACTTTACTCTGGTATGGACGACACAGACTGTCGGTCTGAGCGAATCGAGACGAATATAGAAACTGATTTGCGTGTAATAGCCGCCCACGTGCCAGCATACAAAGAGACAGAAGAAGCACATCGTGAAGCCGAGAAGAGTCATATGTTTGAGGCACGACTCGCACATATTCATAAACAGATTGATACAATGCGAGCGAATCTGCGCGCAGACAAATTTGATGCGGTATTCGAACTGGCTGAACACGACTCACTATCGCTGGCTGCCACGACAATGACGGGACCCGCCGGGTGGGTCTACTGGCAACCGAAAACAATCGAGATATTCAACCGAGTACGCGAGCTCCGAGCGAAAGCAGACATCCCGGTATACTTCTCAACCGATACCGGAGCAAGCGTGTACATAAATACAACTGCAGATCATGCAGAGCACGTTGAGCGAGAGATTGCAGCTCTTGATATTCAAACAGATCTGTGGAAGGTCGGCGGGCCAGCCAGGATATTGGATTCACGGGAGAGTCTATTCTAAAATAGTCTCACCTATATTCTGATATCGAAGTCAAACCAGAAACCGGTATAGGTACTCGTCCGACCATCAGGTAATTATCGCTGCTCAATAGATGAGAAGAGGGCATCTGTGAACTCCTCCGCGCCTGGGGCTCTCGCTCGGTGAGGGCTTGCTGTTTCTGCGTTGGAACGTGCAGGAACGACTGAGCGGGTTTAGACCCCACAGGCGATTTCGACAGATAATTTTGAGTCGGAGTCAAACACACCTACTCCTCTATTCCCTGTTGGACACTCAAGACCGACGCGCTTGATATCGCGCTTGAACATCATCAGAGACGTGGTGAACGTTGTCCGACCACCTGCGAGGGGAGGAAAGCAACGAAAGGGCAATTGAGTGCAGTGGAAGCGAAACGATGACGACGCTGTATCCCATCCAGTCCCCCCCTTTCCGACTCGCTCCCCTCGGTCACTCATTGAGGGGCGCCTGCAAAGCAGCTAAACTGAACCCCAGAAGGCTCCAGTATGTGATACGATGGACAGTTTTGAATGACGGTGAATATGAGTGGGACAAGAGATAGTGTGTCGGATAAAACAAACACTCTCAAACATACCGTCAGTCAACAGAAGCCACACTCACAATAACGACTACACACTGGGTTGTCGCAGTTTGCTGCCTGCGCTGTACAGTATTCTCGTCCATGAGTAATAAGCAACACATGCAGACTATACTTGAGGTCATCAGGGATATCTTCGTTGAGGACATCGTGAGCTTTTTCAGCCGTCGTATCAGGAGCAATCAGGCCAAAGCGCTTTGCCAACCGCTCAATGTGTGTGTCAACTGCAAACGTTGGCCGATCAAAATGGAAATTTAGCACGACACTTGCAGTCTTCGGACCGACGCCCTTGATATCTGTCAGCCATTCCTGTGCTTCCTCGGTTGCATACGATTTCAAGAATGCGAGTGTATATTCGCCACCTGTTGTCTCGCGTATCTGAGTAAGCGAACGCTGAATTCGGCGGGCTTTCTGATTCATGAGTCCGACAGTAGAGATTACCTCAGCCAGTTCGTCCTGTGGTGCAGTCTCCATTGCCCGGTAGTCTGGGTACGTCTCGAAAAGCGCTTCTGCGGCAGCCGCTGTCTGTGAGTCGGTTACATTTTGTGAGAGAATAGTTGTGATGAGTTGCCGCACACCATCTTCGGAGTACGCACGATTGGGCTGTCCATGGAGTGCCACAAGGTCGGTGTGTAGTGCTCTCATATCCATATCCATATTCATCCTTTCAGACTGGCAAACAAAACCCATTCCTTTGGGCGCGAGATACAAGTGAGTCTAACCGCAATATGCTAATATGAAAGAATCATTCTGCTCATCTTCAAGCTCTGAAGACGCTGATAAGTTTGCGAAGAAAGGTGCTCAGGCTGGAAGCCAACTCGGGGCTCGGATGGGTTCAGATTATGGTCCAGTTGCAGTGGGTATTTCCTCTGGATTTGGGGGAGCCACGGGATATCTCATCGGTAGTGTCATCGATGGAGCAAAGCCAGATTTCGGTGATGGAATTATGACAGATGGTGGAAGTGTTTCACAAACTGAGGAAGAATCAGGCGTTCGGATTCCTGTGACTGAAGATTAGTCACTATTCGCCAGTATCAGAGTCGGTCGTATCAAGATGCTCCAGCAAACCCCACTCTTCTGCACGTGCGTGCGCATCTGCTCTTGCCTCTGCACGAATTGTTTCGATACGCTCGGGATCCGCAAGGAATGATTCAACTGCAGATAAGCCAGCTGACTGTGATTGATGATCTGCTGGCAACGCCTGTGTTGTCCGCTCAATGAGGTGAGCGGAACTGGTCAGAAGGCGAGCGGGCATTGTCGGTTCGACTCGATATCCGGTGTTTCGGTGTATGCGAGCTAACAAGTGAGCGGCAACAGCATAGACGTCGATATGAGTGACAGTTGTTCCAGTAAGTGCATCAATTGCTGCTGCTCCACCAACATTGTGGCCGGTATGGTATGCCACAGTTGGTATACCATCCTCAAATGTGATGACCGCTTGAGCATCGCTATTAGTGAGTATTGCAGATTTTGGCTCGAGAATCATGTATCCTGTGAGTCCAGACTCAAGTGCAGCCAACAGAGTATCACCGACTGACGCCTCAGTTCGGGACCGCTGTAACTCACCGGGAGGTAACCCATCGAATACCATTTTTCAAGGCTGTTCAGGGATGACCGCACTTTTGAACCGATTTGCCACAGCATTTGCCGTCTTATCATTTATCTCTAAGCTCGCAGCCGCCTCTCTGAATGCACTGGCAGCGATGTCGTCTGGCGCATGCGCGAGGAGTGGCTCACCTTGACGGCGCGCAGCTCGCACTACATCGCGCTCTGGAACGTGTGCAAGAATTGGTCCACCAAAGTATCGACTTGCCTGCTCTGCGATAGTCGCGACTGATTCATCTTGGCGAACCCGATTAAAGATCACACCAGCTGTCTCAGTCTTATATGAATGCGCATATTCTTGAACTTTGAGCCCATCAGAGAGCGATGGGACAGTTGGCTGGACGACAACAATAATTCGGTCAGCAAGTATGATTGGCAAGACTGCACTTTTTGACCCAATTGCGGCCGGTGAATCGAGCAGTATGATATCAGTCTCTGTTGCTAATGTAGAAACTACCGCACGCAGTTGAGCAGGGTCGGCCGCAGCAAATGCAGTCAAGCTTGTCCCACAGGGAATGACGGACATACCAAATCGCTCGTACACTGCTTCGGAGATTGCAATGTCCGTATCTGTGACAAGAAGATCATGTAGCGTGACCTCCACGTCATCAAGTCCAGCGTGGAATAATAGGTTCGCCATCCCGGTGTCTGCATCGATTACTGTCACATCATACTCCTTGGCGAGCGCCATACCAAGCGCTAATGTTGTCGTCGTTTTTCCGGTCCCACCTTTCCCACTTGCAACAGCGAAGGCCTCTACCATACCACCTCATCAACGGCAGTCAGCAAAAGTCTTCGAGTTCATTGTCGACCTGCTGGACGCATTCTTAACTGTGTTACGAGGCCCGTTTCGCTATCGTTTACGAGTATGATTGCGTTATACATGTCGATAAGCAGTGTAATACGCTGTTTCGTGTCTGCAGGCGAGACAGGTCGAGCACCTCGGGGTGGTTCTTGATTGGAAGTCGAATATTTTTATAATGATAAGACACTTGACGTCTCAAACCACTTCACTTGACTCCGAGGCAGTTCACGTAATCACGTGCTTGAGCAACTTGCTCAGACTTCGCCACCCTATCAGATTCCGATCATCCAATTTGTCCTGACCTTTGAAAATTCTCTCTACACTCTGTCATAACGCAGTCCACCCGATGTCGCCTATGTAGTCCACGCATCGAACACATTACGAACTTCTCATTCCGACCTCGCTTGTTGAGACGTAATCACTGCCTGTGACTTGCCAAGGAGTGAGAGATCAGACTGTAGAACTTGAATCAAATTTACAGTTGTTGTTATTGATCTCGTCTGCTACTCAGCTGAGAAGTGGTCAGAACTGGAGGATGGTACTTATCGAATTTAGCTCCCCCCAGCCGCACGTTCTTCTTTCAGCGTCGTCTGTAGAGATACATGACAGGTGACAATAGTGAACCAGAAGGTAGTCAACGATTCTCAAATATTCATAACCACACGGCTGTCGAAGAGGATGTCACAGCAACTGCACCCACAGAGTTCGGTCGTATTCAACTATGATGGGGAGGTGGAAAAGGGAAGACGACAGCTGCTTTAGGCATGGGATTTAGAGCGGTTGGACATGGATACCGAGTTCACATGCTTCAATTCATGAAAGGTAGTGCTGATGCAATCAACAGTACTCACGGCGAATACAACGCAATTGGAGCTGTTCCGGGGTTCAGTTATGAAAATACGACACATTATGAGTGGCGCGAGCTAATAGATGACTCCGATGGCGACGAGCAACAGGCGAAAACTGATGGAGCACTCCGTCGGACACGTAAATTACTCAGGGGAGCATCAGACGCTGACCTTGGTCAACCGATTGAACTGAATAGTGACCCAGCACAGGGATTTCACATGCTCATCCTTGATGAGATTCTATATGCGGTTGAGCAAGGACAACTGAATCCATTGATAGTTGAGAAACTGATTGAAACAAAGCCTCCTAATCTTGAGTTAGTTCTGACCGGAAGCCATACTAAACCAACATATATTGAATCCGTCGCGGATGTTATAACCGAAGTGAACAAAAATAAACATCTTTTTGATGAAGGCGTTCAGGCTCGAAGTGGGACAGAGTACTGAATTAGTGCTGTGCTCAAGGAACTATTTTGTTAAGCCCAATCAAAATAGGAGCTATTTATGGAAATAAGCGGGATATGATGCTTCTCACACTTTTAGCTAACAGTATAATCGAATTACGACATTTCAGATAGAAT
>UEYZ01000065.1_pt1 | contig 13217 bp, 16 predicted proteins | sample 1903591 | NCBI WGS metagenome assembly UEYZ01 (sample SAMEA4776352, study PRJEB27445) | saltern metagenome | biome: Hypersaline environment; feature: solar saltern; material: Pellet | place: Spain | collected 2014-08 | depth 0 m | reverse complement strand
GATATTACATATGGACTCCGAGTGTCCCGCCGTATCGCGTATCGCCGGTAAGTCAGCTGCTTTCTTCAATTCCGGTGAGACATTTCTGTTTACATCTACATTTATGCCGACAGCGATACAGTGGCTGGACACACCTAAGTGGCGGATGAGCCATCGTCTCGCCCGTGTCGGAGTGTGCTGCCATGTTGGAGGGCAACAACCGCCCTCTGCAGGGTTAAGCTACCACTTGGCCAGTGGGTATGGCCAGTAGCATGAGATGAGCGTCTCTCGGCATCCAGTTGCGCTCCAGCTTGAGCGACGCGTCGGAAAGTCAACCAAACTACTGGCAACCGTGATGGCGCTGCCGCTCATTGACGGCATATTCCCTGCATTAATTATCGCCGGCGCATTGGGATCAGCCGTTGGTATCATCGAAACAGGGCTCTTAATTTTCGGTGGGTCGGCTACCGTCGCTGTTATTTTGGCCGAAATGGAAGGAACGCGCCGTGAAAAGGTTACTTCGGTATTAGTGATTGGAGTGATTATTCTTCCTGTGGCTGGTATTGAAGCGGTTTTCGCTGAAACGCTTCAATCGATGCTTGATTTTGCGGTCTTCCAGCGATTTGCAGGGGTAGTCATCTTGGCAGTCGCCGCCAAAACTGCCTCTGCGAAAGTGGGTGAGTACCTCCCTTCACCAAGTATTATTATTGGGCTCGGGCTCGTCGCGAGCACGAACCTATCAGGAGCCGCTCTCGTGCTTGAGGTGAATCTAATCACGATTGCACGAGGTCTCGCTGCTGCTGGGGTCGGTATTGTATTCGCTATCGTCATTGCAGTGTTCGCCCCATGGTTGCAAACAGTCGTTGACATCGACCGATTCAGATTTGGAAGTTCAGTCGCCCTTGGCATGCTCGCCATCGATATCCTGGGAGTATTGCCAACCGAAGCGCCTGTCGCGCTTGGAGTACTGGCTGTCACGGCTGTTTTCGCGTATGATCCTGACAGCTCGATTGAGACTCCGACTCCCACTGATAATGTCTCTGATACGAAAACACCAGTTTCAGAGGCCAGCGATACTGTTGAGCACGTCGTGAGTGAGGACGGCAGGCAATCAAGAGCGAGTTCCCAGGCAAACTCGGGCACAGACGCCAGTGAACCCGAGTATGTATTTCACGAAGATGATGACTCACGGGCCCCTTGGCTCTGATACGACGAATTTAGAACGGTAGCACTCACACGTGGTATATGAGCAATCGTGTCGTCGAGGGTAGAATGGTAACACCGGAACGACTGGCTGAACTTGTTGAGGGTGAGCGTCCGCTGGAAGCTGAGGCAATTCAAGATGCAGACATGGATTGTCCAGACTGCGGTGAGAATGTGATCTCGGTCGGGTACATGCCAAATATCACCGAGTTTGTCACTGCGTTCAAATGTCAAGAGTGCAGTTGGGCTGACACTGACCGGGATTAATCGCGTGGATCCTGATCGACTCAGAGGATTGCATCGTAATCCATTTATTCGGCATGATTGTACGTGTATATGCGAAAGGAGGGGTCGTGGCCAAGCCCGGCATGGCGACTGACTCCAGAGGCTTGATGCCCGGTGACGAAACTCCAGACTGATATACCGAGCAATTGACTGATCATCAATTGTGACGACGACCCTCTGGAGTACCGAGGCGCATACCGGAGATATCAGTCGATCGGGGGTTCAAATCCCTCCGACCCCATAATTACTTCTTTCAGTCGTAATTCACCCGCGACAGCACCGCTGCCGCCGGTTTCGGATTTCAGGGTTCGACTTGAGAGCCGACATATACAGACCCCACAACCTGATTTGAACCGTTATCATTTCCGCATCCACGCAGTCGGGCGATAGCTTAGATTCGAACTTTTGGCAATATTAACCTGTTGTTTTTACCGTTCAATATTAGTTTAAACGACTCACAAACTTACCGAACTCAGCGAAAGTGGAGAGATTAAAAACAAAATTCGGGACAATATTTATTTTGGAACCTGATATAGAATAGTTGGAAAGGGTATCGTGGCTCGTTGCACCCAGTCAAGACAAGCTCACCCGTGAAGACCTGATAATCAACAATGACTACCACAACTGACCTTCCAAATACGACCGAAAACATTCGACGTATTGCTAAGACAGCAAATTCAAACCTCGGAGAAGGCGGTCCAGCAATAGTCTTCGATGTTCCGGACGACCTCCGATATGACGAGTATGAAATTATCGAGGTATTATGGACTGACAAAGAAATTTTGCTTTGGTATGAGGGAAGCGACTCATCTGAAGAATACCCTGAGGCTGCTCCGTACATTCAGCAGGCCGTTGATGAGCACGGTGGGTGTTAGAGCACTACTACGAGCAGCTCTACCCGCTCGGGCAGGTGATGGCGATGCCTGAGAAGGACGAGCTCCCGTTTTACGATGAGGACGAGCACGAGACGATGACGGAAGAGGAGCGAGTGGAGATGTACCAGGCGTGGGCGCAGTATCGGGAGAATCTCCGTACCGGAACGAAGCCTGGCGAGTGACTACGCCCCGACGTTTTTTTTCAGGCGTAGTCGTTGAGTGACGTATGTATTCAGATCGAACTCATGGGAGTTTGCTGGGGTTGGCGTGTGGGGATGCGCTTGGTCGCCCAGTTGAGTTCAACTCCGCGTCGAAAATCAGTGCCGAGCACGGACGGCTTGACGAGATGGTTGGGTACGGAATGTGGAACCAGCCCGCGGGGACAATCACGGACGACACCGAGCAGGCGCTGTGCATCGCACGAAGCCTGGTCGAACAGCAGGACTTTGACCCGGCAGACATCGCTGACCGGTTCGTCGCGTGGTACGATAGCGGGCCGTTCGACATCGGACACATGACGATGAAGGCGATGAGCCGGCTCAAACACGGCGATGCCTGGGACGAGGCCGGCCAGCACGTCTGGGAGCAGAGCCGAGAAGGGCAGAACGCGGGAAACGGGAGTGTGATGCGATGCCCGCCGCTCGCTATTCCGTACGCGAGTGACTGGGATCGGCTTGTTGAGGTGAGTCGGCAGTCCTCGCAGATCACGCACGCTGACCCGCGGTGTGCGTACGGGTGTGCGATTTTGAATCTCACCATAGCCGGCCTGCTTGTCGACGTGGACACGCCGTTGCAGGACGCCCTCGACTACGTCGGTATAGACGCGCCTGATGAACTCGTGACGGCGCTCGAACCACTCGCGCGTGGCGACTCACCCGGCACGCTGGAAACGTCAGGGTACGTTGTGCATTCGCTGCAGACGGCCCTCCACGATGGCCTCGTCTCGGACAGTGCCGAGGAAGCGATAGTGACGGCCGTGAATCGCGGCGGTGATACGGACACGATTGGTGCGATTGCGGGTGCGGTCGCTGGGGCACGGTTCGGAGTGTCACAGCTTCCGGATCAATGGCTGAATGCCATCGACGAGACCGACGAACTCGAAAGACTGGCAACCCAGCTTACCAACGTGGGGTAAATCAGGGGAGATGTGTTGGCCAAGCTCTGGATGTAGTGTGTTTTAATTCGGTCTGTCACCTACGCTGATGGGATGACTACCAGTGTCTATTACCATCATCCCGAGAATTCTCAGTATTCTCTCGCGTACGTTACTCAGGACAGGAATAAGATAACGACATCCGGGCAAGATGCAATTATTGAGCAGTACGATCTGATGAGGAAGTCTTTGTACTGTAAACGAATCACGGGGCGAGCGGGACGGTAGAGGACCTTGACGACGAGTTTGAAGGCGTACTCGATGAGATGTCGCCACAGAACCGGACGATTACGGTGCGGTTGCTCCAGATCTTCGAGGAGATCATCGAAGAAAAGCAACTGAAAGAGGAAGCGAAGCTCGAAATTTACAAACAGATGGCCTTGTTGAAACCCTCAATCGGTGATAGGTTTCAGCGATCGTGCTGCATACAGCGCGCGAGTCGGTCACACCGAGATGTGGAGGAAATATGTACCCTCTATCCGTATGTCACTCAGACAGTTCCTATGTCCGAGGTTGCCGTTCGGCCCATCGGGTACGTCGAAGACGAGCCCGTCATCCGGCGGATTGGGGAGCGGAACCTGTACTTAGGGAACGAGCATGCGGCTGATTCCGAGCAGCACGACCAGTCGTTTCAATACGTCCTCTCGGTTTCGACGGACAACTACCCACTGACAACACATCATCCACTGGACGACGGGCCGGGCAACGACTGGATGGAGTTCGAAGGTGCGGTCGATACTGCACGAAGGCTCTATCGACGGGATGGCTCGGTGCTGATTCACTGTACTGCGGGCATCTCCCGGAGCAGTACGGTTATCGCGACAGCGCTTGCTGCCGAGGAATCCCGGCAGCTCCGCGATGCACTCTCGGTCGTCTTGCAGGCACGGCCAAGCGCAACGCCGAATCCTGCGCTCCACGAGTTGGCAGTCGTATATGTGGCAGCTCGAAAGTGACCAGACTGCTGCATAGAACCTCTGTATTCAGCAGTCCGTTCCCTTCGGATCACGGACATTCGCCGTCCTCGTATGAAATAGCGAGGCTTCGCTCCAGATTGTGAACGACGCACTTGGTGACGAGTTCGCGGAACTGCCTCCACCAGAGGCGTGACCGCACAAAGGCCCCGAATTTCTGTTTGATCGCCGCATTGACTGTCTCGTTCATGTTCCGCCGATGGTAGAGATCGGTGTCCAGGCGTGCATTCCACGCCTTGTGGAGTGAGGTGAACTCACGATGCTTGATGAGTGGTCGAATATCGTGATTCCGGGCGAGCCGCCGAGCATCTGGTCGTCGTACCCCTTGTCACCGGTCAGGACTGCGATCGACGCTGTGTTCCGTTTCACTACCTGTGGGGCGATCTGCGTATCGTGTTTTCGTGTCGTCGTCACGTGAATATCGGGAACGGCGTTGGCCGCCGTATCGACCAACAGCGTTGTTTTCAGCTGCTGGATGGTGAGGTTCGCCCGCTTGGTGTAGTGAGTTGAGGCGTGGGCTCGCTCGAACCCGGACGCATCGATGCCGGTGACGCCGTTCAGCGGCACGTCAGCGAGCGAGATGTTCAGTAGCACTCGCCAGACAGCCATCTCCAGGCGGTCGAACGCTTTGCAGAGCGTCGAGGGTGCGGGGATCGAATCGAGATCGAGGGCGTCACGGATGCGGGGCATCTCGATGAGTTCGTCAACGAGGTCGCGGTACGTGGTCGTCTTCTTCACTTTGAGACAGAGCAGGACAACGTGTTGTCGGAGCGTGAACCGCTTCCGTGAATAGCGACTCGAATACCGTGTCACAGCACGACGAGCCAATACCATAGCCCGTTCAACGAATCGAAGAAGCCGTGATTTCGGGAGCGCATCCATCTTCCCTCCAGCTATTCGTCTGTCGTGTTAGTTAGCAAGGGTTTCAACAAGGCCACCCAGGAGCAAATCCCAGAACCCGGAGTGTCAGTTCTCAGCAATTTTCATTTCATCGAGTTTGTTCTTAACTTTGTCAAGTTTCCCGTCCAATTGACCAACAAATTCAGCCGTCTTTTCAGTCGTGATTGCACCCTGCTCGGATGGCTCGATGAGATTCTCTTCCTCAAGCACACGCAGAGAATATCGAACCTTGTGATGTGGATAGCCTGTTTCGTCAGCCATTGTAACAATACCGATTGGTTCACTGTCGATGACCATTTTGAGAACCTGGCGGTGACGATCTAACATACTTACTTCTTTTTCGAGCTTCTCCATCATGTTACTTGCTAACATTGCTTTTCATTGTTTAAATGTTCTTGTCTCAACAGTTTTAGGGGTTCGACGAACAGAATTCGTGACGCATCACACCGACCCAAAACAGCCTCCTTTGATCAGCCCTGTCCGATCATCCTTGTAACAATTGAGTGACCCCTCTGTCAGCTCATTCACCACTTACTTTGTATGCGAGTCCTGACGAGGATTCAACAAAAGCGAGTGGTACGGGTTCCATGATGCACTCTCTGATATTTTTATGTATCGTGTCTACTCTTATTTAGCTCGGCCACCAGAATACGAAGAAGTGAACACAAGCGGTTGCACACGGACATGGGCTTGTGAACTCTCATGTCATTATAATGTGTGATCCCCACACATTATACTCTCGGCGATGAGTAGCAGATACTCGATGTTCGGTTCCCACCGTCCAACCGAGTCAGAGCTAAGTTGCCCTCTGTAGATATCTTCCCAGATCGCGGCGAGGTCGAAGGCAGCCAGCGTCCGGTAGAACCGATCGTGTTCAAAAGCAATCCCAGTTTTAGCCTGGTAGCGCTCAACCAGTTCCTGGCGTGTTGGGCTTCCTGGTCTCGCCGTGTAGGGGGCGATGTTAGGGGCATTATCGCCACCCAATCCTTCGGTTATCTTTGTTTTGGGGTGTCTCGCTGCAATCTTTTTGATTGGCGGTGTCGGGTCCCCCTCGTCGCGCCACCGGAGTAACAGATAGCCGAGTTCAGTGCGGGGGTCGCCGAGCCACATCGTCTCCCAGTCGATGACGCCACCAACGTGTGGCTCGTTCTCACCTACGAACAGGATGTTTCCCGGCCGAAAGTCACCGTGACAGACTACAGTCTTCGAATCTGCGGGGACATTGTCACGAAGCCACTCGGCCACTTCCCAGACAGCGGGGGGGTCGTGACCAGTCACCTTGATAGCTGCCTCCATCCGGTCAACCACTTCTTCAATTTGGTCTCGCAGCGAGTTTCGCTCACATACGTCGCTGAAGGGCTCAGTATCGAGCGTGTGAAGCTCAGCAAGTTTCTCGACGACAATTTCGCCGAATCGCTGCCGGGCTGCTGGGTGTTGGAACCGGTCAGGAAGGAGCGACCCGAGTGCCACTGCTTCTCCCTCGATGTAAGTCGTTATCAGGAACGGCCCCTCGAGTACCGAGTCGCCGTCATCGAGAGCCACTGGTTCGGGGGCTGGAACCGGCGTGTGTTGGAGTTGTTCTAAGACGCGGTATTCCTGATGAATATCAAGAAAGCCATCGGAGTTTCGGAACTTGTTCGGCCGCCGGAGGACGTAAGCGTTTTTTTACCGACTGTGTCGATACCCAGCGAGAGATTGAGCCCGTCATGGAGCAGTGTTACATTGACCACATCCTCGCCAATTATTCCTGACAACGTCGACTGGATATCCCCAGTTTCAAACTCTACACCGCACATATGTTCCCAAACGCCAGAACTGATGTAACCACTGTCGGTCAGTTTCGAAATGAATAACTAATCAATAGATTAAGCCGCTATATGAGCCTGGCTGGACGAACCGCTGTTGTCACAGGAGCATCGTCGGGAATCGGCGAGGCAACGGCTCAAGCTCTTGCCGACGCAGGCTGTTCGGTCGTGCTGGTGGCACGCCGAAAAAAGCGCATGGACTCGATTGCCGGAGAGATAGACGGCGAAACGCTGGTTTTTCCGGCCGATGTGACTGATAAGGACGCGGTCGCCGAAATGGTCGACCAGGTCCTGTCAGCGTTCGACAGTGTCGACGTTCTCGTCAACAATGCCGGCGTTGCAAGTGGCGGACCGGTCGTGGAGACGGAGCTCAACGAGTTACGACCCAGCATCCGGGTTAATCTCGAAGGCGTAATGAACGTGACTCACGCGCTCCTCCCGGGTATTCTTGACTCAAATTTGGGTGACGTGATTACCGTTTCCTCACTGAGCGCCCGGTATCCACAGGAAGGCGGAAGCAGCTACACGGCATCGAAGTTCGGAGTCAACGGCTTCATGCGGTCGCTCCGCAAAGAGATGTCAGAGGAAGACGTCCGGATCACTATCGTGATGCCGGGACCAGTTATCACCGAACTGAACGACTGGGAGCACTGGGACGGACAGGCGATGGAGCCGAGAGACGTAGCCGAAACGATTGTTTTCGCCGCCTCGCGACCTCCGCGGGTTGAACTCAAGGAAATCAGCGTCGATTCCACTGATAAATTCTAAGTACCTCCACTAGTCCAGAATAAATTTTAACCAGATCGCAAAAACGCATATCTAGAGAATTTGTGGTTGTATTCAGCAGCGTCGGACACCCTCGCTTAGTTGCTTTCATGACCAGATCGCTACATATAGAGTATGTATCGAACGATCACAGCGGTCCTGAACAGACCGAGCCGTAATGTCAGATCCGCCCCCGTGCTGAGCACCGAAAATAAAGTCGATCACTGATTGAGGGTTTCAACGAGGCAAAAACCCTCATTTTCAACTGTCTTTCCAGTCACGTGGGCACCCTTGTCGAATATGCATTCGCGCTTCTGTTTTCATTTCGTGAGACGGCTGTATAGCTTCGTTAGAAAAAATTGTTGAGTTTCTCAATAACAGATCACGACTTGGCCAATACTTACAGAATCAGCACTCCTTTATCGCTACTGTAATCTTCTTCTTTCGCTAATTGTGGTTCCCACATATGGACGGAACCATATCGTTTCTTTGGCTGGTCATCAACGACAATCACATTGTATGCATGACTGCGCTCAGTATCGATCATAACGCCAATAGAATTAATGAATGGATTCATTCTGGTGAACGCATCTCGAAGATCGAATGCAAAATTATCACAATCGTATCTATTGTGTTCGTAGACTTGACCGAGTTGTCGGTGGAACAAGTTTGCATAGAGCTTGACGCTCTGGTATGACTTTGGAACCCGATATTCTGTGTCTGGACCAATATGATAGACACCTCGATTTGGCTGTTTCCAGTACCGTGGGATTGCGTTACGTAAGGTGCGTTTGATCCATGGGATACCCCGGTCTGCTGTTTCAACCGAGAGTATGTTCTCAAGCTTTAGCTCAGAGCCTGTCTGTTCGTGTGTTTCTGTCGACCCTAATGCGTTGAGTGTTGATGGCATGATGGCTGCGCCTCCGATGATACTCAAACAGTCCCGACGCAACATGCTCCACCGGGTGTATCTGTGTATAGATATGCATCTAATGGCCGCGTATATCGAATCATTTCCTTTCCCCTCCGTATTTACTCACTCAAAGCATGCTTATAATAGTTCGTATGACATGATTCGGTAAGTATCCACAGACTAAGCGAGGGGTATAGCGTGAAACGGGAACACGCGCGATTTGTGGGGGCACGTCACGATTGACCTGGTGTGGGCCTGGCATTTAATCAGTTTGAGGATCAGTCAATCGCTCAGGGAGTTGCTACATAATTGCCTGCTTCTCATCCTGGGTATAACTCTGTCCAGTCTTCGATTTCTGTGAGCGTCCGCCCACATCCACGACAGATTCCATCTCTCATCTGACACACTGCAATGCAAGGGCTGGGTTTCATCGGCTGTCGAGGTGGATACCCAGACCCATGAGGTCGGGGAGGATGCTGACACTTTTTCTAACAAACCATCCGATACCAGGTCTTCCCATTCACTATTTTTAAATATATTTGAGTATATGTACTCCTACTGATGAATTATGGAGGGTGTTCGGAACATCCGACTCAAACTCGCCGAAGGCGACCCCGAAGTTCCCAGTGAGGCGTTCGAGCAGTTCCGAGAAGCGGCACAACACGCCGCAGACCACGGGTGGGACGGCAACCCAAATCACGGACGCGAAGAATACCCCCCACAACGAGACGTATTCTGACGTTTGTGAGGCCCCCTCTCTCCAATCCAGCCTCGTACAAAGCGCCGCAACCTTGGATCAACACCACTCGGGAACTGCATCATCGAAGATGAGGAGAAAGCCAGTGCACTACCGAACAGGCTGGGCCAACGAGTCAATCGGCCCTCGCCTCAGGGACGTTGAACGCGAACGGTCACTTTCGACCGACTGCATTCTGTAGCGAGAGCGGGAGCCACTGACAAGCCTCGGCTTTGTTCCCGATTGGGAATCATCGATTTCCGTTCCTGTGATGGCGAGACGCTTTGCGTCCCGAACCACTTTACTTGACCCCGAGACGATTGACGAGAGAATCAGTCGCCGACTGCCTCAGCAGGCTCCTCGGAGTGGTCGATTTCGACTATCGACCCATCATGTCGGCAGTGCTCGAGCGCATGCTTTGCCTGCATCCCTGCTCCGTGAGCATGCTTGGAGATGCCAACACCAACTTTCAGTTCGACGTTAGCCTCAGCACGAACATGGCTGATTGCAGACTCATACGCTGATTCGTCTAATTCAGGATTCACTGCGATGATATTATCACCACCAACGAAAAATGAGAGTCCACCGTGAGTCTCACGGAGATATCGCATGAGTGTTGCATATCCTTGCTCAATCTGGATATATGAGTCAAACTCGCTTAACTGATCTGTGTACTTCCCTGTGGCATCATTGACATCAAAGTGTGCAATTTGAACGTCATCTGCACACCGCGCCTGGGTGTCGAGATACTCACCAGATAACACCTCTGTCCGCCCACCGTCTTGTGCGGAACCTGCTGCTTGTACTCGTGAGGTTGCTTTTTCGAGTGCGGTCGCTGGGGTTTGAGATAACCCGGTTCCGAGGCTAATTGAAACAGGATATCGGTTCCTGATAGACTCTTGAAGCAACTGATGGTCTGTCTGATCAAGCCCATTGGTGACCGCCACCATGTTGTCGAATCGGGTGAAGTAAATATACCCGTCGCGACTTCCAATAAATTGTGCAAGGTCAGCAAATAAACGCGATTGTAGTGTCTGTAAATCCATTTCGCGCCGCGGTTCAGGAGTCACTGTCCATGGACCGTAGTTATCAATCTGGATCAGCGTCAACTGGGTATTCGTCACATATAGATTCTTACACGGCCGGTATATGCTTCTTTCCGTATCAGTTGAACGAGGCGTCTCATATCTGAGAATCTGGTCTGAGTACCGCCCACTACGTTGAATTGGCCGCTCTGATTAGACACAGACAATGCCAATAGAAGCCATGATCTTTGATGTTGACGGTACAGTCGTTCGCGGGAGCACTGCACTCCCTGGGGCAAACGAGGCGATGGATCTGTGCCGCAGACATAGTCTTGATCGGCTCTTTGTTTCAAACAATCCAACGGAACCAGCGCACACATACAAAGAACGCTTTCGATCAGCTGGACTAACTGTTGACTGTGGCGAAATTCTCACCGCAGGCGAAGTGACTCGCAAGTATCTCGTAGACACACACCCAGAGGCAACTATTGGCGTTGTCGGCGAATCGGGATTACTCTCACTACTTACCGACGCCGGTCTTCATGCGTCCTCTATTTATCAGGAGACATACCTAAATGACGCGCCCGATGTGTTCGTTGCTTCGATTGACCGAGAGTTCGAGTATCAGACGCTCACGCGATGTTTGAGAGTTCTTGGGGGCGCTGATATTCCATTCATTGGCACTGACCCAGATATGGTTATCCCGGCAGCAGATGGAGATATTCCAGGATCCGGAGCTATCATACACGCAATCGCGAACGTTCTCGGCAGACAGCCAACTACAATCTTGGGTAAGCCCAGTTCAGTCGCTCAACAGATGATTTTGGATAAGCTAGGACACGATCCCAGTGAGATAATCGTAATTGGTGATAGGCTTGACACCGATATTGCCCTCGGGAATAATGCAGGAATGTACACTGCGCAAGTACAAACCGGGATTGCAGCCCACTCGACGCCTGAGTCCCACGCAATCAGCCCGGATTATGAGATAGATTCACTGGCAGACATTCCAGACATTGTCTCACAACTCTCCTGAGTGCTTTCTCTATGTGAGCGTGTACGACTCATCACCATCGAGTACATGAACTGTCGTGCCTTCGGTCCTGTTCTCTACGGCGTGAAGTAGATCCTCAGTTTCGATCTCAATCGGGCCAAAAGTATCATAATGCATAGGAAAGAGATGTTCGACACCGAGCCAATCTGCAGCAATCGCGGTCTGTGTGGGGCCCATAGTGAAATGATCTCCTGTCGGAAGCGCTGCAGCGTCCGGTTGTATATACTGCCCGATGACATCCTTCATCTCTGACATCAAGCCGGTATCTCCAGCGTGGTAAAACGTCGTTGTGGTGTCTGATTCGCTCATTACCGGTGCTGACTCACTGAGAATAAATCCAACCGGGACTCCAAGGCTTCGCTCGTACCCAGTATTCAATCCATTCGTGTGGTCGGCTCGATGCATCGTGACATATCCATCACCGCATGAAACTGTCCCCCCGATATTCATACCGACGCTGGCATCAAATCCAATTTCAGACTCCATGTATCCTGTCATTTCAGGGACTCCGACAACTGTTGCCTCGGTAAAGGCCGATGCATCGGCGATATGATCAGCATGCCCATGCGTTAAGAGCAGATAGTCAGGGCTATCCACATCCTCCGGGTCCATCGAAGTGTGTGGATTCTCAAAGAAAGGGTCGATAAGAAAGCTTGTCTCGTCTATTGTAACTCGCCAGCAGGAATGGCCATGCCAAGTCAGTTCCATCGACATTATATATTACGGGGGGAGGTACCTACTAAAATATACTGCAGTGCCAACTCCCTTGGCCTCAAGACTCGAGGTTCCCGCCCTGTTTCGCAGATGACTCGTATTTTCTGAGTTAACCACCCTCGACGCTCATCAGTATCGTGAATATGAGGCGCTGCTTCACAATATTGGAACTAGCGTCCGCCCTTCACACACCTGTTTGTTGCTGTCGACAGACCTACGGTTCCGATGTGAATCATGGCTATTTCTCAAATCAGATTCGCTGATATAATACCGCATGACATAGACTGTCAAACGTCGCATAATACCATCGTCGAAACAGCAATCGTCTCGATTGAGGAGCCTGCGGTGCAGGAGCAAATCGGTATGTGTGGTTCTTTCAGAGCCGGGGAGGTGAGAGATATCTCATAAAAGAAAACACACAAGCGATTGGTTTGCTTTTATCTTCGTGTGTCGACAATTAGATTTCGAGACTCAAGCGGCTATGTGCGAACAGGTACCCTTGATGGCGAGACGATCCAGTATGGAAGCAGTGAAATTCAGAGAGCTGAGGCTTCGATACTCGCTCCAGCACAACCATCAAAAATCGTGTGTGTCGGGCTGAACTATGCCGACCACGCTGCGGAGCAAAATGAGCCGATTCCTGATCGTCCATTATTGTTCTTGAAACCCCCGAACGCCGTTGCACACCCACACTCTGAAGTCACACTTCCAAGCGGAAAGGACCGAATCGATTACGAAGCAGAACTGGCAGTCGTAATAGATAAACAGGCCAAGGAGGTGCCTGCTGAGGATGCACTGTCGTATGTTCGAGGATTCACCTGTCTGGATGATCTCTCAAA
>UEYZ01000062.1_pt1 | contig 13536 bp, 11 predicted proteins | sample 1903591 | NCBI WGS metagenome assembly UEYZ01 (sample SAMEA4776352, study PRJEB27445) | saltern metagenome | biome: Hypersaline environment; feature: solar saltern; material: Pellet | place: Spain | collected 2014-08 | depth 0 m | reverse complement strand
TGGTGAATTCCCACCAACATACTCTCCAGTTATTCCCGTGTCAGTGTGAATCTTGAGCCCGAACAGCTTTCGATATGTTGTCTCACCTGGATCGTACACGATATTAAACCCAGCTCCATCTGTTCCGACGTCTTCCAATGGGAATGCGAATTCCGTACTCTCGATTTTAGTTATGCGTGGTGGCACACATATGACATGGTCAGGAAGTTACCTAAGTCAACTGGTCGTGTTCGCATATATCACAATAGATAATCGTGAATACGAGTAAATATATTCATTATTATTGAAAAAGCTTATAACATATGTATGTTTGTTATCCACCCATAGGTTCCGATATAGCCGATATTACACCGTTATTTATTGTTCATAATAAATGAAAGCATGGCCGAGATCACCCAGAGAGAACAAAGATTGCATCGTTGAGGTATCCACTCGTGAATGGTTCCTGGCTGGGCCGAAACACCAGCATCTGAAGGCTATCTACACTTGATATCTCACTGCTCGATCCTTCGTCCTCACTAATCCCGACTTGGCTACGACAGAGATATCAGATTTTAATATTTTTTCGACACTGAAATGAGTGTGATTCTTGTCCTCGTATGACTAGTGGGCGGAGGATTCACACTCACTGTGTGAACCTATATCTGAGTGCCCTAAGACGAGTCAGTTCAACGTAGCTGCACATATTTATCAGAGAGATTTCAGCATATCGCAAGGCACATTGGATAATGACCTGGCTTGCATCAGCAGCTTACAGATTCACTCAATTTTGAAGCCGTCGGTTTGCTCTCACGATCTTCATAAACAAAGAGGCAAGAACCCTGATCAAGATACGGGAGAAACCCGCCGAAAGACAACACATGCTTACTTCGGTTGATGTACTGTTCAATTATTTCCCGACCCATCTCGCCTGCCCGTCGCTACGTAGAACGAGCGCTCCCAACACCCACCACCACAGCATAACGGCCGTATCAACTGAAAAGAGTCAGCCCACAATCTCCACGCCGTCACGCTCTTTAGCTACGATACAGACACAATCTTACTCGGCACGTATTTCGGATGCACTCTCAAGAACACGATGGTCAGGTGAGATTCTGATTATTCCGTTCAATAATTGTGTGGAACTCTGGTTCCAGTGCCTATACAGCGCGGTCAAGACATGAGTGACGATACCGGGGACACCATACGAAATGATAGTCGATATGATTGAGACTGAGTACGTGGGTCGGGACTGTGCGTTGACTACGTGTGGACACGCTGAGGAAGCGAATCGACAGCGGAAGCGGTTCGAGTGTAACTCGTGTGGTAATTAAGCTCATGTAGACGGGAACGTGTTGGTAAATATTGCGAAGCGTGGATTGAAGCAGTGTGTACTAAACATGCCCGCTCGTGAGGATATTCCTCATGTTCGGAAGGTGTCAACCGAGAGATGGAATTCTTGTGATCTCGAAAATATTCGATTCTCGGATGAGGACAGTCGAAATCGAGGCGTGTGAATCGCTCGTAATCGTTTGAGGCGGCCTTGCTCTGGAGCAGGTGTGCATCGGTATTATATGGAGTGTGAGCGATAATCCGAGAGAATCATGAAGAAGCCGCCTTTAGGTACTTGTGAGCAGATAGATGTTCGCAGGATGCACAACTGTTAGGTAATCACAACCATATGCTGTAGTATGTCACCTACAGGAAAAGTCGCATACCTGAGCGAATCAAAGTCGATGGAAATAAATGAATATCAGCTTCCGACGCCGGCACAAGATGATGTGTTAACTGAGATTGTGCAAGCAAACGTCTGTGGGTCGGAGCTTCATATTTGGCGAGGGGAACATCCACACATAGATGAAGGTGTGCTCGGTCATGAAGCGCTTTGTCGGATTATTGAAACGGGAGGAGAGGTCTATGATAACGCAGGGATGAAGTTGGAAGTTGACGATTTGGTTGTCCCCGCATATTTTGCAACGTGCGGTGAGTGCGTTCAGTGTGGTCAGGGCGATCACCAGTACTGCCAGAACGCGTACAAATATTGGTCACGCGGACCTGACGAATGGCCACATTTTCATGGGACATTCGGCAGTCATTATTACATTCATTCGGATCAATATGTCTATAAAGTTCCAGACTCCGTTGACACAGCGGCAGCGGCGGCGGCCAACTGTGCCCTCTCACAAGTGCTGTTTGGCCTCAATCAAATCGAAGTTTCGCTTGGAGATACCGTGGTTATACAAGGTGCTGGTGGATTGGGACTCAATGCGACTGCAGTTGCAACCGAGCGAGGTGCTGAAACAATCGTAATCGATGGAGTTCGCGACCGCCTCAATCGGGCTCAGGAATTTGGGGCAAACTACACTATCGATATAACCGAGTATGAAACCGTCGAAGATCGTGTAGATCGTGTACGAGCATTAACCGATGGGCAGGGTGCCGACGCGGCAGTTGAGGTCACAGGTATTCCAGCGACAATCGACGAGGGCTTTCGATTGTTAGCTCGGGGAGGTCGCTATCTTGTCATGGGTAACATTATTCCTGGCAAGGAGGCGACAATCGACCCGGGCCGAGCTGTACGGAAATCAGTTTCTGTGACGACGACGATGCGATATCCGCCATGGATACTGAGCGAGGCACTCGATTTTCTCGTGAAATTTGGTGACGTATATCCGTTTAGTGAGCTCATTGATGCAGAATATTGCCTCACGAATGTTCAGCAAGCACTGCAAGATTCAGCGAATCGCGAAGTGGCCCGTGCAACTCTCACGCCCTAACTGATAACCAGAGTCTTGACCATATCTTTTTGCCCACACCGAATCTATTGACCTGTATATGCCTCACAAGATAGCTGTTTCACAGGCTGACATGCCAGATGCAATCATTGAAGCAGGCGTATTTGAGAGAGCACCACTGGATGTTGACCTCGTCACAGGAGCGGCAGAGAATGAAGCAGAACTTATTGAGTTGGCGCGGGGTGCCGACGGACTGGCCGTCCAATATGCCGAGGTGACAGCGGCAGTGCTTGAAGAACTCCCAAACCTATCAGTTGTCTCTCGATACGGAATCGGAGTTGATAACATCGATATTGATGCAGCAAGCGAGCATGGTGTCGCCGTTACACATGTCCCATCGTACTGCGAAGAGGAGGTAGCAAGCCACGCTCTTGGGTTGCTACTTAGTGTTGCGAGGAACACTGCGCAGTATGACCGACAGGTGAGATCTGGCACGTGGGACTGGAAACAGGGGCAGTCGATCGAAGCGTTAACTGGGCAAACTGTTGGGTTCGTTGCGTTCGGAAAGATCCCACAAACATTTGCGAAACTCGCAGAGGGATTTGAATTTGAATATCTCACATACGACCCGTACATTCAAGCGGAGGATTTAGCTGGGTTTCCAGTCACCAAAGTAGAGTGGGAAACGCTGTTGGAAACATCTGATATCGTGTCCATTCATACCCCACTTGTTGAAGAGACACGGCATATGTTTGACACGGAAGCGTTCGAAATGATGAAATCGTCTGCAATCTTGATAAATACGGCTCGAGGGCCTATTGTAGATGAGTCAGCGTTGAACACTGCGCTGCAAGATAATGCTATTGGGGGTGCTGGACTTGATGTGATGGAAACAGAGCCAACACATGATTCACCGTTGTTTGAGCGTGAAGAGACTGTTATTACTCCGCATGTTGCATGGTACTCTGAGTCGTCACTTGCAAAACTCCGACGAAAGACGGCAGAAAACATCACACGATATCTCCAAGATGAATCACCACACGGATTCGCGAATGAGGCGTCAATTCAGGAATGATACCTTCACATATCGAAAGTGTCTCAACATGGCGGATACGGCCTGAAATCCGTGCAGGGCTGAGTGAGACCGCGGCCACTCGAACGGGCTATACCGGCGCGCAGCTCCGTCCTGTGTACATGGCCATCGCCTCTCCAGCGTAAAAGACGCCACAGGTGTGGAATAAGAGTATAACGTGATTTGATATTGCAGCTCGAAGAGAAACTTGGCATTGAGTGAGCTAATTTCGTACTTGGAGTGTCCAGAGAAACATATATATAACTCCTCAAGGTGGGTCTGAGTATGGTTAGACCTGCGGTTGTGTTACCTCCAACGCCTGATGAACGCTGGGAGTTAACCCGACAACTAGGAGTGACAGATGCAGTTGTACATACACTTGAAATTGGCGATGGAAAGACCCACTGGAGCTATGAAGATTTGCTGGGACTCACAAATTGGTTCGATGATGCTGGACTCAACGTGAGCGTCATTGAGGGGAGCATCCCGATTACCGAGCGTATCAGGCTCGGAAAAGAGGGGAGAGATGCTGATATTGCAGAATTCAAACAGTTCTTGAGAGATTGTGGCGCTGTTGGAATTCCAGTTATCTGTTATGACTGGATGGCGGGTATTCGGTGGGCTCGGACCGAGGCATTCGTTAAGGCGCGTGGAGACTCGCTTGCGACAGGGTATGACAACGAACGAATGCACCCAGGGACGCGAGAGCAATCGACACAGATAACTTCAGCTCAACTCTGGGAGGCGCTCGAATACTTCTTATCAGAGGTAGTCCCGGTCGCAGAGAGAGCAGATGTAAAACTCGGGTTACATCCTGATGATCCACCGCGGCCCAGCGTGGGTGAAATACCACGTATTATCACCAGTCCAGAAGCATACCAACGAGTGTTGGACTGTTATAAGAGTCCACACAATGGGATTACGTTTTGTCAAGGTAATTTTGCTGCAATGGGGGTCGACATCCCGGCAGCGATTCGACGCTTCGGTGAAAAAATCAATTTCATTCATTTTAGAGACATCGAAGGGAACAGAGACAATTTCGTTGAAACTTGGCACGATAATGGCCAGACAGACATGTTAGAAGCAATGCAGGCTTACACTGACGCAGTTGATGAGACAGTCGTCATGCGTCCAGACCATGTCCCGACCATGGCGGGAGAGGATAACTCGAACCCAGGATACCACATGAAAGGTCGACTGTTTGCTATTGGATACATGCGTGGATTAGCTGAGCAAGCAGACTAAGTATCCATCTGAGTCGACTCCTCACGTCAAAAGCTCACTCTCTAAATTGATGACCACCGACAGTGAACTGATTAGCCTCTCGAACTCAAACATAATATATGTATGAAATCTGTATCATTGCAGACGACCTCACTGGAGCAATGGATACTGGGCATGGCTTCGCGGCACAGTCACACCCGACTGTTGTGCAGGCAGTGCCGCGCGATTTATTACGTCATACCCAGATAAAGTCCACACAGGTTTCAGCCATCAACACTGACTCACGATATGATTCGAAAGAGGACGCATCACGAGCAGTTGAAGCCGTAGTACGATCAGTCGATGCACAACAAATATATAAAAAGATTGACTCCACCCTCCGTGGAAATATTGTTGCTGAGGTTCAAGCTGTATTGCGAGCAACAGACACAACAGCCGCGATTGTCGCACCAGCATTCCCTGCAGCAGGTCGTACGACAGAGAATGCCGTTCAGTACGTCAATGGGAGGCAACTGGCTAAAACAGAGTATACAGACGATCCTAAGGCGATGAAAAGTGCAGACTTGATCGATATGTTTGGGCAGAGCCCTCAGCCGACTAAGCATGTTGAGCTTGCGACTGTGACGGCAGGAGAGGATCGTACTCGTGGCTTGATATCCAAGTACTGTGAGGTCGATATGACGCCAATCATCATCTGCGATGCGACTGATGACACTCACCTCCAGACGATTGCACGAGCCACAGCAACGCGGGATGTGCTCTATATCGGAAGTGGAGGCCTCGCCAAGGCGATTACAATCGACGAAGCTTCAAGTGAAATGGCGGCCAGCGCGAACTCGGCTGAGACTTCAGCGATGGGTATCGTTGGCAGCGTGAGTGACACAGCTTTCACGCAACTCAAGTCGGTTTCGGATGATCAAATCGTCTGCGTAGATGGGCCGACGCTCTGTACAGATGGAACCGACACCACCGCTGTCAGTATCGCCATCAAGAAACTCAGGCAGGGTCAAACACCTGTACTGACCGCCGCAACAGGTCCTGCTATGGTTGAGAGAACTCAGGACGCAGGAAAACAATCCGGCCTCTCTCCGACTGAGATTCGCTCTATAGTCGCGACAGGACTGGCCACTACAGCCGCAGCGATTATCAACGAGACACGTCCAGCAGGGATATTTATGACTGGGGGTGACGTTGCAGTTGAGGTTCTCAAATCAATCGAAACATCGATGATCCAGCTCACTGGAGCAGCTGTTGGAACAGGTGCTCCTCATGGGAGGGCGATTGATGGACCCCACGAAGGAATCCCTGTTATTACCAAACCAGGCGGGTTTGGGAACGAATCAACTATCGTTAATTGTCTTGGATATTTAGAGACTAATGATGCGTAACTCTCAGTCAGTTGTGGGTATCACTATGGGTGATCCTGCAGGTATCGGACCTGAAATTATCGTCACAGCATTTGAGCGTCTTGCTGAAACCTGTCACCCAGTGGTGATTGGTGATCGTGATGTAATTGAGGCTGCAATCGATATCTGTGATCAATCACTAACAGCAGTCACTATTGACAACCCACGTGGAGAGTCACCAGCGGCTGATGTGATACCTGTGATCGATATTGATAATATTCAAGAAATCAGACGAGGTCTCGTTCGTGAGGAATATGGACATGCGAGTCTGGAGTACATTGAGCATGCGATTGAACTCGCAACTGGCGGACAGATTGATGCAATGACGACAGGGCCGATTAACAAACAGGCGACAAAGTTGGCTGGCAGTTCTCATGCTGGACACACAGGTATGCTCGCAGCACATACAAACACTGAGGAATATGCAATGATGCTCATTGAAGAAAACCTGCGTGTTTCTCATGTTAGCACGCATGTACCCCTTCGGGAGGCGTGTGAGTTGATTACGACAGAGCATGTGACAGAAACGATCGAACTTACACACGCTGCATTGCAGCGACTGGGTATTGAAGAGCCCTCGATTGCGGTCGCTGGATTAAATCCGCATGCAAGTGATGGAGGATTGCTCGGTACAGAGGAGCAACAAGAAATTAATCCAGCTGTCGCTGTGGCGCAGCAGAATGGAGTAGCGGTATCTGGTCCTGAGTCGCCTGATACGGTTTATGTCCGGGCGGCACGAGGTGAGTTTGACTGTGTTGTTTCGATGTATCACGACCAGGGACATATTCCAATCAAAATGCTCGGCTTTGCTGGTGGTGCTGCTGTCTCTGGAGTCAATGTGACGATTGGGCTCCCAATTGTTAGAACCAGTGTTGACCACGGGACAGCATTTGATATCGCTGGCGAGGGAGTCGCGTCTGAACAGAGCTTGATTGATGCGGTTGAGGTTGCCGTGCAGATGACCGATACTCATGATTAATGTTGGTATCAAAACTTCTTTGATGACCCCACGCGACTACAACAGCGATGGTTGAGTACGCAAAGACGCTACCGAGTGGAGATGAACTACCAGTCGTTGGAATCGGGACGTGGGATATCCATGGGGAGACAGTGAAACAATCTGTACGATGTGGCCTTGATGCAGGGTATACTCATATTGATACTGCCGAGGGGTATGATAACGAAGAGGAAATCGGGACTGTGATCAGTTCACACGACCGAGAGAGTATATGGCTTACCTCAAAAGTTCTTCCGAAACATCTTCATTACGAATCTGTGATCGAATCTTGTCGAAATTCACTGGAACGGCTCGGGACGGAGTATCTTGATTTGTATTTAATCCACTGGCCGAATCCTGCAATCTCACTCCGTGAGACGCTCAATGCAATGACAAAGCTCTATAATGAGGGCTTGGTCCGGAACATTGGAGTCTCAAATTTCACTGCCTATCAACTGAGTTGTGCACAGCACATCTCTGATGTTCCAATTGCAGTGAATCAGATTGAGTATCATCCGTGGTTCACACAGGACCCCGTCGTGGAGTATTGTCATGATACCAATACAATTGTTGAGGCAGCCGCTCCTCTGGGGCGAACAGAGGTTTTTGCAGACGAAACAATCCAGAACCTGGCTGATACGTACGATCGTTCACCGGCGAATATTATACTCCGTTGGGCAATCGAGAACGAAATCGTCGTCCTTCCAAAATCGTCCACACAGGATCATATTCAGGAAAATTTGGAGATACTTGATTGGGAACTTGACCCGGTTGATCATGACCGTATTGATTCGATTGAAATGAGACGTCCTATATATGATTTCCCATCGCGCGCCTGGGAACGAGAAGTATACGGTATTTCACAGTGATCGGTCGCTGAGCGCTACCGTGGCAATTTAGAGTTGACGCACCCGATTAATCATCGTCGATATCTCAGCAGACGTAACTTCGACCAAGGGAGGCCGCACTGTCGCCGAATATGACTGATTCCGGGCATGCAGTGCTGCTTTGACGACTGGGGCGAATCCATCCTGTCTGCACATGTTAAATAGTGGTTCGATTGCACCGCGATGAATGGTGCGTGCACGCTCACTCGTCGGCGACCGGGATGCCTCAACGTAGAGCTCTGGAATGACATTTGAGAGCGCGTTCACACCACCATCGAATCCCATACGGAGTGAAGGGATCAAAAGTGGGTCATAGCCCTGAAGAACAAGAAACTCCGAAGAAGTTTGATCAAGGATACGAAGCCCATAGCTGATGTCTCCGCCAGAGTCTTTGAGACCGATGATCGAATCATGGTCAGCTAAGCTTACTGCTGTCGTAGGTGGAATACGCTCACCAGTACAAGCCGGAATATTGTATAATAACAGTGGAATGGGGCTATCTGTTGCAATGGCCTCAAAAAAATGCTCAATTCCCATCGGGTCATTCGATGAATGAAACTGCGGAGCGGTGATAACCGCTGCGTCAACCCCGAGCGACGCAATCGTCTCAACCCACTCGCGCGCAGAGGTAACCGCTGATGGTGCGCCACCAGCAATAACTGAGATGTCAGAGGGCGCTACATCCACCGCTGTATCGATAAGCGTCACTCGTTCCTCACGAGAGAGACTCGCAAATTCACCTGTAGTTCCGCAGGGGAAGAGTGTTGAGATGCCTGCGTTAATAAGTGTATGCAGGTGCGATTCAAATATTTCCAACTCAAGCGTTTTATCAGAATTGAACGGAGTGATAACGGGAGTCGTCATTGACCGAAGATTATCCTGAAGTGATAGCATATGGGGAGTACAGTAAAGGTATACAAAAAACCCGTCACGACAGGGGCGCTGGCGTGTTAGTCAGTAGGTAATATTTTCTCCGGATCTGTTGTCAAACAGGTGTAATTTGTCAAGGTTTGCGACAAGCGAGACCTCATCACCTTCAGTTACTGAGCTCTCGGGAGACACTCTTGCGGTGAATTCTGGGCTATCTGTATTTAGTGGGGTCACTGTGAGGAATTTATCAGACCCCATCGGCTCTACTAATTTCACCTGAGCAGTGAGCGTGTTTTCGCTGTCTTCAAGCAAGCTTGCATCACTAAGATCCTCTGGGCGAATCCCAAATGTAACTTGATCAAGGGAGCTATCCCACGTCATTAATTTGTTTGCCACTGGTTCGGGAGCAGTAAACTCGAAGAATTCACCTTCGATGTGGTAACTATCGCTGTGGTTTGCGACTGTCACCGGGAGAAAATTCATCGGAGGTTCCCCAATGAAGCTTGCTACAAATCGATTGATTGGGTTATCGTACAGCTCTTGTGGTGGTCCAATCTGTTGAAGCCTTCCTTCATTCAGCACGACAACCCGATCGCCAAGAGTCATTGCCTCGGCTTGGTCATGAGTGACGTAAATCGTCGTCTTACCTACTCGTTGGTGTATTTCATTCAGCTCTGTTCGCATCTGCACACGGAGTTTGGCGTCAAGATTTGAGAGAGGTTCGTCCATCAAAAAGACGGAGGGCTCCCGAACAATTGCACGGCCGAGAGCGACGCGTTGCTGTTGGCCACCAGAAAGCTGTGATGGTTTGCGGTCTAATAGATCACTTATTTCCAAGAGTGAGGCAGCTTCCTCAACGCGCTGTTCAATTTCAACAGTTGGGTAGTTCCGAATTCGGAGAGGAAATGACATGTTTCCCCTCACAGTCATGTGAGGATAGAGAGCGTAGTTTTGAAACACCATCGCGATTCCTCGTTCTCGGGGGTCATAGTCAGTAACATCTTCTCCCTCAATCATAACTTTACCCTCTGTTGGCGATTCCAGCCCCGCAACCATTCGAAGTGATGTTGTCTTTCCACACCCAGATGGTCCAACAAAAACGAGGAACTCCCCACGTCGAATGTCGATACTCAGATTATCGACAGCGACAATGTCGCCGTTGCTATTATCGGCAAATATCTTAGTCAAACTGTCGATTTGTACATTTGTATCAGTATCTGAGTTGGCGGTACTATCATCAGTGGCCGAAAATTCATTCGGCTGTGTTGTCATTTCGCTCATGATTGTATTTTTGTTGATTGATTCATTCTTTGAGTGCGCCAGCGGTCAGGCCACTGACGATGTACTGCTGGAAGAATATAACGACCAAGATGGTCGGAATAATCGCAACGACGCTTGCTGCTGCGAGTGATGCCCATTGGACTGAGACATCACCCACAAACTGATACACTGCAACTGATATCGGCATTGATTTAAGATCTGTGGTAACGATGAGTGAAAACAAGAACTCCCGCCACGAATACAAGAAAGTGAGGATTGAGCAAGCAGCGATACCAGGACCGGCCAGTGGTAGGGCGATCTTTCTGAACGCTTGAATGCGTGTACACCCGTCAACTCGCGCAGACTCATCCAGCGCCTCAGGTATCGACATGAAGAAGTTTCGCATGATATATATCATCAACGGCAACCAGAGGTATATTTGTGCAGTAATGATTCCCGGAAGAGAGTTTAGCAAGCCGAGCCACGACATGATTTGATAGTATGGGACAATCAGTCCAATCGGTGGGAATAATCGTGAGAACAGCACTCCAATAAATAGGATATTATCACCCCGAAAACGATAGCGACTGAACGCATATCCAGCTGGAACAGCAAGAACGATTACGACGAACGTTGTAGTCGACGAGATGATGAGACTGTTTACCACAGACTTCCAATAACTTTCGCCAATGAGCACCTGATAGTATGATTGTAGCGTCGGGTCTCGAGGGAAGTAGTTCAGGTTGTAAACAGCATCATTCGTTTTAAACGAAGTCAACACTTCCCACAGTAGCGGCACTACGACTGCCAAGACGGCGATCGCTAATACCAAGTGGACAACTTGAGGACTCTCAACGAAGTCCCAAAACGCCTGGCGTTTCTTGTAACTGATTCGTTCGTAGTCTTTATCTGTAAAACTCATTGGCCTTCCATACCTCCCATGATCTTTGTAACATAGAACGTTGCAACGAGCAGTGAAATCCCGATAATGAAGACGGCGACTGCGGACGCATAGCCGTAATTGAAGTTTATCATCCCCTCACGGTATATATGTATACTGAATATGGTCGTGGATGTTCCTGGACCGCCCCGAGTCATCGGAAACACAACTGCAAACGCTCTAAAGGCGAACATCCAGTTAATTAGCGCGACGATGGCGATATACGGACGGATATACTGTAGCGTTATTGCGCGAAAGGTCTGAAACGAGGTGGCGCCGTCCACCTTTGCTGCATCGTACATATGACTCGGAACTGACTGAAGTCCAGCCAGCAAGACTAACATAGCAAACGGCATACGAGCCCACGCATCAGTGAGAATGACGGCCAACATAGCCATCTGCGAACTTGCTAGCCACGGGATAGCTGAGTTAATGAGTCCCACATCCATCAAGACCATATTGATCAGGCCGAGTTCATTACCAGTGAATATCCACTTCCAGATAAGTGCCACAACAGCAAGGGGAATTGCCCACGAGAACATGAGCACAGTTGAATAGAAGTCCCGCAATTTTGAACGCGCAACATGATTGATTCCGAGGGCAATTATCAATCCACTGCCGAGGCTTATAGCCAATGACCCGAACGAATAGAGCAGAGTATTTTTTAGATAGGTGTAGAACACATCGGTTTGAAACATAGTAATAAAGTTTTCAACCCAGACGAATCGCTCCGGTGCACCAGGGATGGTCAAAAAGAGCGACTGTCGGAGGAGATAAAACACCGGATAGATGAAGATTGCTGTGATAGCCAATAACGCTGGCCCCATGAATACGAGCAAGATGTGGTCGTTAGCGAACTGTGATATCCGGTAGCGAAGCTTCTGGTATGTGGTCTCTGGAGTTGCAAATCCAGTGTCGGATTCAACTGACATAATGTATAAAATACTCTGCGAGGTGGTTACTGTCCAAGAACCGTGTCGATGAAGTCTTGTGCAGAATCGAGTGCTTCTTGTGGTGATTTTGAACCAGCAATAGCTTGCTGACACTGTTCACTGATATTCTGCTTGATAGCTCGCGACTGCGGGAACACCTCGGTTTTATTTAGACTGGCTTGTTCCCCACGAATCGCTGGGTACAGCGCAGCTCCAGTTTCGGCTGCTTCATCGTAGACCCGATTGTGCATTGACTGATTGCCTTCCACCACAAACTCCCACCACGCGGCACACTGTGAGATTCGCGCATCCATGTACAACATGAGTGCCAACTTTTCTGCATCCGAGGCGTTTGAGTTCACACCAACACAGTTTGGAGAGGCCAATCCGGCACGGGTCGGATTAGGCGCATCCTCACCAGCCTTCGGGGTAAGGGTTGGCTGGTAATCGTCACCAAATTCATTGACTGCCCCAGGTGTCAAATCACCATATACAGGTACCATCGCAAACTGCTCGGCCAAGAATCCATCAGCCAAGTCGCCCTGACCGAAGTTCACCACCGAATCAGGAACTCCGCCGTTATTAAGCCACCCAACCATCGTGCTGAGTGTGTAATATCCAGCTTCATCATTGACACTGACAGTTCCGTCATCGTTGACAAACTCTCCACCAGCTTGATAATAGTGCTTGTTGAAATCCCGCATCGTGTACGTCCGTGAGGAGCCACGGTATGCCCATGCGAACGCATCGGTCCCCTGGAATGCATCCATACAGGTCTCAAGATCATCCCACGACCATTCGCCAGCCGTTATACGGTCGATAACGGACTGGTCAATACCTTGGTCTTCAAGCATCCCAACATTAACATGAACTAAGTCACCTTCGAGATATGCTGGGCCACCGTATAGACTACCGTTGTAATTCATCGTTTGTTTTACAACGGGCTGGACTGGGTCGTACATCGAATCATCGCCGAATAGTGGATCGACTGGCTGCAGATAGCCTGCCTCTGCAAACGAAGAGAGTGAATCAGAGACGACGATTTGGAATCCCTGCGGTTCGCCTTCGCCCGCTTGGAGGAACGCGGTCTCCTTCGGTATAGCCTGATCAACGGTAATTTCAAGTGGCTCAATAGTAATTCCAGTGCGGTCTTCAAAAAGTGCGTGTGCAGCGACCGTCCCTGGGTCAAATTCGAGCGATCCAAAGTTCAACAACTGGATTGAGTCGACATCAG
>UEYZ01000061.1_pt1 | contig 13614 bp, 11 predicted proteins | sample 1903591 | NCBI WGS metagenome assembly UEYZ01 (sample SAMEA4776352, study PRJEB27445) | saltern metagenome | biome: Hypersaline environment; feature: solar saltern; material: Pellet | place: Spain | collected 2014-08 | depth 0 m | reverse complement strand
CAGCTTCGGGAACACACTGTTCTTGAGGAGGTGGCTCCAATGGTTTGGGAACTTCCACAAACCGACTCTATGCGCGTGCCAGCTCGTGTTCTTGCAACGGATTCGCTTCTTGACGAAATCAAAGACGACCGCACCTTTGAACAATTACAAAACGTTGCATCGCTGCCTGGTATCGCATCACCAGCACTGTGTATGCCTGACGGACACCAGGGGTATGGTGTTCCCGTCGGTGGTGTCGCCGCGACCGATGCTCAGAGTGGCTGTATTTCACCTGGGGCCGTCGGCTACGATATTAATTGTCTTGCAGGAGAAACGGATGTGTCGTTGGCGTTTGGTCGGTATCGGTCACTTGAGACACTCAAAACGAAATTCGATCGTGAGCGGGCAATCGTCACAGATGGAGAGATGCGAGTATCGTCGCCGATACAATTATTCACAGAATCTGAATCGAGGACTGTATATGAGCTCAAGACTGTTGACGGAGATACAGTTCGAGCCACTGCAGATCACCAGTTTCTCACTCCAGATGGAATGACCGAGCTCAAAGAGTTAGCACCTGGTGAGACGGTCTTCACCAGTCAGTTTGTTGGCCTCCCAGACGAATACCCCGAAGAGTTCATTATTTTAGATGAGACCGATTTTACTGAAAATGAACAGAGAGTCGCATCATTTCTAAAGACACGAGGATTGCTCCCGCTTCGATCGACCGATAACGCGTTTGCACGCCTGCTACAACTCGTTGGATTTCATACTGGGTGTGGTTCGTTCGATGGCTCACAGACGCTTTTTGAGGCATCCTCAGATGAATTCGAGAGGATCTGTCAAGACATAGCCGAAATTGGATTCACGCCTTCGCGTGTGGTTGAGCGAGACCAACTGCACAGTGAGGCGTCAGACGGCGATATACAGCGCTATCGTGAGGCAGAAGCATTCGCCAAGGTGCTCTCAAAACTGGGCGCTCAGGCCGGTCAACCAACTCAAGAAGGGGATGACCCCCCGGATTATTTCGACCGGCTGGCTAATTGGCAGCAGGCAATCTATCTGGCGAGTTATTTTGGGGCATCAATGCAAGCTCCAGCAGTAGCAGAGAGCACTGAAAATACCCAACTAACAGTCACACGGAAGTGCAACTTCGAAGAGACAACACAATCGTTCCTCGAGCATCTCGCTGATTCACTTGCAGATATTGATATTAAAGCAAGCGTGAGCGACTTGGGTAGCGACGGTGGGCATTGTCAAGAACAAAGACTTACGATCGTCAGCGAGCCTGAAAACCTTCGGCGATTTCTGACAACGGTCGGCTATCGATATAATCAGCACAAACAGCGGCAATCTGCGCTGATGATTCAGTCGATCAAGCGTCAGGCACAGTCTTGTTCAGGAGCGTGGGTTCCTTCGTCTGAGGCAGTCGTCGTCACCGATGGTGGAACACAGCCCGAGGAGGCGACTCCTGGAGATGGTTTCACTGTCGCTACTACGGTCGCTTCCATCGAATCTGCAGGGAATGAACGCGTCTATGATATTGGCGTCGAACACGATGCGCACAATTTTCTTGCAAATCAGTTCGTCGTCTCGAATTGCGGGGTTCGGATGATGAGAACAAACCTCCAGTATGATGATATTCATGGACGCGAGGAAGAACTCGTCGAGGCGTTATTCGATGACATTCCGACTGGATTAGGTGGCGGCGGCGTGACTCAAGAAAGCACAGCAACCGTTGAGACGATTCTTGATCGAGGTGTGGAGTGGGCAGTTGAAGCAGGATGGGCGACTGAGGCTGATCTAAAACATTGTGAAGATGGAGGCCGCCGGTCAGACGCCGACCCAACTGCAGTCTCGCAGAGAGCGAAAGATCGAGGCAGAAATCAGCTTGGAAGTCTTGGATCCGGGAATCACTTTCTTGAGGTCCAGCGCGTCAGGGAAATTTTTGACACGGCGACAGCGAGGGCCTACAACCTCAAAGAAAATCAGGTCGTCATTCTGATTCACTGCGGTTCACGAGGTCTCGGTCACCAGACATGTACTGATTATCTCGACAGAATCAAGCAAACACACAGCGATTTATTGACCACTCTTCCTGATGACAACCTTGCAGCGGCGCCTGCAGGTTCGCCAGTCGCGGACGAATACTATGCTGCGATGTGTGCGTGTATTAATTTTGCATGGGTGAATCGGCAACTGATCATGCACCAGACGCGGCAGGTATTCGCTGATGTGTTTGATAGGCCGTGGGAAACGATGGATATGGAGCTACTGTACGACGTTGCTCATAATATCGCAAAAAAAGAGCTCCATGAGACACCCGAAGGACAACGAGAACTCTACGTCCACAGAAAAGGAGCGACGCGGGCATTCCCGCCTGGACACCCAGCAGTGCCAGCGGCATATCAAGACACTGGACAACCAATCCTTATCCCGGGATCGATGGGTGCAGGTTCATACGTGCTCTCAGGCAGCACCGATTCTCTGAAAAAGACCTTTGGGTCAACTCCACATGGAGCAGGCAGGCTGATGAGTCGAACTCAAGCCAAGCGCGAGTATCATGGATCTGATGTTCAGCATAATCTTCGGCAACAGAACGTCTATGTCAAGGCTTCATCAGGAGAAACCGTTGCAGAGGAAGCTCCAGGTGTGTACAAGGACATCGACGAGGTTGTTCGGGTTGCTGACGAACTTGACATCGGAAATCTCGTCGCTCAGACGTTTCCTATCTGTAATATCAAGGGGTGATCGCTCGAACAGAGCGTTGGTGGCATGTTGCAGCTGAGCCTCGCGGCTGAAGCGTTGGGTTTCATGAATACTCACCACACTCAAACGTTCGCCCGAATGCTCCATGTCACACATACTCTTTGGCCGACTCTATTCCAGAAGTTGGTACGCACACAGTACGGTGCTGGAGACGACTCGCACCTACGTCGCACGCATCACGAACCACTCGCAGGTTCGTGACGATCTCGACCAATGCGGGTTTTCTGTCTCGAAACTGTGGAACGTCGGACGCTACGACATACAACAACAGTGGGACGATGAAGGCGAGATACCTGACGAAGCCGGAGTTGAAACACCACGAACGCGACAGTGACCGACACTTTCAGTCAAGTTCGTTCGAGACGGCAGAGCCGTCTCGTGATGCCAGTGAGCTTCGCTCAGTGAACACAGCGAGTTCCCGAAGAACTTGCCGAGGCGTTCAACGGTTGGTACGACTCCGACGACAACAACCCACCTACCGGAAAGATGGCAACTCCTTTTTTCATTTGAAGCTAAGGCGTCTATCCTTGAGACGCCATTTTATGTAACATCTGCGAGATGGTCACGTGCTTTTGAGAGAGACTGCTGATCCTCGCGAGCAATGTACTGTTGGACGGCTCTGGCTGACTGTATCAGCCGTGAGAGAACCACTGGGTCAACATCACCTTCAAGCGCTTGTATCCGATGCAGGTGCGTTCGGAACGACTCCCGAATCGGCATGAGTTCGGTAGCAGCACGTGCTTGCGTCCACTGTCGCATGTCTCGCAGAAACTGTTCAAGGATATCTGCAGTCCCTCGGCCACGCGCCTGTTTCAGCACGTCCGGTGGAGACGTAGGACGTGATTCACCCATGACTGCTCTGAGGAGCCCAAGAAGATAGTGCTCGACTTCTTCGGATGGGTCGCCGAGTGTGTTATATCTATACGCCGCGTGCCGGAGTTCGCCCGCAGCAAGCACTTCATCGTGGAGCGGGAGAAAATCGCCCCCTTTGATAAATCCATACTCACTCAGGAACTCCGTGACGGCACGGCGGATTTTATCTGACTCAATTCTCACTTCCTCATCAGTCACTTCCCAATATGGGGCTAATTCAAGAGAGGTATGTTGTGCTGTGTGAGGCTCAGGACCCCCAATACCAGTACTCTTGATCGCACCACATTCTGGACATGAGACACTACCAGTCTCAAAGTAGGACCATTCGCTCGCACACTGCTTACAACGACGGTGGCCCGTAAACTGCATACATTATTTTAGAATGTGATGGGTTTCAATTCGTCGACAGTGATACGATTCAAAAGCTAATGTAATTAGATTTGATAATGGAGCTGAGGTATTCCTCCCTTGTCGTCTGTATGAGTGAAAATCAGCAACTCAGAATATAATTTCTTTTCGATATGTTTATTTTCTTGACCACGCAATCATAGTTATCCGCTCACATGTACGATTTGACAGGATTTCAACGTGACCTCCTCTATGTAATTGCTGGCCTCGCGGAGCCTCACGGCCTGGCAATTAAAGAAGAACTTGAGAACTACTATGAAAAAGAGATTCACCATGGCCGTCTCTATCCGAATCTGGATACTCTCGTTGAAAAAGGCCTCGTCGATAAAGGTGAACGCGACCGACGGACGAACTATTACACACTTACCCGTCGTGGCCGGCGAGAGATTTCCGCGAGAGCAGACTGGGAGAGCACGTACGTGGACGTGAATTTCAACGGCTTTAGCGACTGATTTGTTTAGAGCGAGTCTGTCTGCTCGGTTGTCTCAGAAACGACTGTTTTTGATGTTTCCTCAGTATCGGCGTCGCTATATGTGCCGACCTGAGACTCAAATGAGGCCTCGGTATTCCCGTCAACCACCCCAATAGACGGGTCAATGCTGTATGGGCTGATTTGTTTGCTCCTAATGAGGGTTGGAAGTACATGATATGCGAAGTTCACAACTAACACAAGAATAATTGGAGCGAGAAATACACCATACCACCCAAAGAGAAGCGGGCCAAACGTGTAGGCGATCATGACCGCGCCGACGTGGAGACTACGACCCGAGACATATGGCCGTAATACTAAATCAGGGATGGTGTCGACGATTATAAGCGAGATAATCAAAAACGCACCGACAAACCACCATCCGGTCTGTGTTGTCAAGGCCACAGTCACGCTCAGATAGAGCGCGACTGGAATGTACACCAGTTTCATCCCGACTACCGGAATTAAACTGGCAACTCCAGCAATCAGCCCCACAAGCGCAGCAGCAGGAATGATAATACCGGGTGGAGCGAATATATTCAAAATTGAGTATGAGATGACACCGATTGTCCCTGTCAGAATTGCATTCAGTATATTCCCGAAGAAAATGTTCGTAAAGTCGTTATCGACAGCTGTCAAGTATGTATCCAAGATACCCTCATCATCGTCAAACCGCATCCGAACCCATCGCGAAAGTTTGTGATCATCACGAAGAAGATAAAATGCAAGCGCAATCATCACGAAGAGGTGAACTAATCCAACGCCGATGAAAGAAACCACATCGCCAGCAGAAGCAATTGAGCTAATGACCTGTCTCAATTGGGCAGCGGTGATTGCGGTCGGTTCAATTGAGAGCAATTGCTCAATATCGGCTAGCTGAGATAATTGTGCTGCTGAAACCGGAGCCGACGAAAATTGAGCAAGGCTCCCGTTTGTTAGTTTAATGACCTCGTCAATCACAATCGTTGCGGTGTATGACACAAGCGCCATTGCTGGCAGAGCTAACAGCAGTAATGAGACAGCAGCAGCCAGGCTGGCTTGACGGAGGTGATTATGAAGTCGACGATAGATCGGCCTGGTTGCGTAATAAAAGAACAAACCGAATACAATCGTTCCAATAAACGAATAAATAATGTACGACATTGCTCCGAGTAAAAGTATCCCGATAACAGTCCATGAGAGTCGCATACGGTCGATGAACCGACTGGCCATGATGCACACCGAACAGCAGTACAAAAAAAGCTACCGAGCACTATTTCGGTCGAGATATCGATTCCTTCAGGAACGGTTTTTATGATACTCGGACCTACTCTAGATATAATGAATATCGACGAAGAAGCCGAAGAACTTGCCTCTGCACTCGGACGTGACGCGGAGGAAATAAAAGCTGAGTTAGAAGATCTCCTGGCGTATAGTGTCCCGATCGAGGAAGCAAAGCAAAGTATTCGGCGGAAATACACTGATACAGGCGCCGCCCCTCCAGAGTCGAAAAATATCGCTGCAATCACCATGAGCGACAGCTCAGTCAACGTCACCGCCCGCGTGCTGACAGCTGGGAAACGTCGTATCCAGTATCAGGGTGACGAACAAGTCATCATCGAAGGACGTCTAGCAGACGAAACGAGCGACATCTCATACACGGCCTGGGAGGACTTTGGATTCACAGCTGGGGACTCCATCACAGTCGGAAACGCGGGCGTGCGGGAATGGGAAGATAATCCAGAACTGAATCTGAATCAGTCTTCGTCAGTCATGCTGGAGGATGATCCGGTCGATGTTCCGTATAACATCGGTGGCGAATCGGACATTGTCGATCTCCAACCGGGCAATCGCGGTCGGATAATCGCGGGGCGCATTCTTGAGGCTCAAAATCGAACGATTGATGGACGTGATGGGGAAACCATGATTCGTTCAGGTGTTATCGGTGATGAGAGTGGTCGGCTTCCATTCACTGACTGGCAGGCCAGAGAGCGTATTGCTGAGGGGCGTAGTGTTCGTTTTGAAGATGTGTACATCAGGGAGTTCCGTGGGGTCCCACAGATTAATTTATCTGAATTCACTGCTGTGGAGTCTCTCGACCGTGACGTCGCGGTAAATGATGAACCTGAGCGGATGTCAATCGACGATGCGATTACGGCTGGAGGAGCGTTTGATATTGAAATCGTTGGGAATGTCTTAGAGATCAGAGAAGGGTCTGGACTGATCGAGCGTTGTCCAGAATGTGGTCGTGTACTTCAGAACAGTGAGTGTCGCGCTCATGGGCCAGTCGATGGTGAGGATGATATGCGAGTCAAGGCAATTGTTGATGACGGAACAGGAGCGGTCACAGCAATCTTAGACCGATCACTCACATCGACGCTGTATGGAGGGAGTATGGAAGAAGCAAAATCTGCGGCCCGAGATGCAATGGATAAAGCAGTCGTTGCTGACACAATCCGTGAGCGTGTTGTCGGTCGTGAGTACTGCCTTCGGGGGAATATTTCGGTTGATGAATATGGTGCGAGTGCGGAAGCCAAGGAGTTTTCACCAACAGAAGGAACAGCTGATGAGCGGGCAGCACAACTCATCGAAGAGGTGCGCGCATGAGTAGTGTAGATACGACACGTGAAGTTGCCTACCGACTGTTTGCTGCAGAATTCGACGCTGCAACATTATCGTATTCTTCCGGTGATGATGAACGCTCTCCTAACTATGTTATCACTCCAACTGGTGCACAGGTAAATCGACTCTTTGCCGTGGGTGCACTGACAGAAGTTGAGTCGGTCACCCCAGATGTGAACCGAGGTCGTATCGCTGATCCCACAGGTGTTTACGTTACCTACGCAGGCCAGTATCAGCCTGAGGCGGCAACATTCCTTGAACATGCCACCCCGCCGCTGTTTGTTGCCCTGACGGGAAAGGGCAGGACGTATCAGCCAGATGACTCGGACCGCATTTTCACCTCTGTCCGACCGGAATCAATCACTCCTGTCGACAATCAGACCCGTGACAAATGGGCAGTCGCAACTGCCGAAGCGACACTTCGTCGGATAGCGATAATGGACGCAGCACGATCACATAACGCACATGGTGAAGCGCTCCAATCAGCATTGGAGGCAGCAGGCGTTGATTCTGGTCTGGCGAACGGAATTACACTCGCACTTGATCACTACGGGACGACTGAAGCATATCTTGAAGCGTTGCGAAGGACAACCGTCCAAGTTCTCGAGATAACTGGTGGCACGCGTGATACAGTTGACGAGCCAGATATCTCACCGGGAGAGACAGGGCAGGCAACTCTTGGGTCACTGCCAGATAGATTCAAATTGAATGTGAGTGAGGATACTGATTCAGACACACAGAAATCCAGCACTCAAACAGCTGAGCACGTATCACCAGAATCGGAATCGGAACCGAAACCGGAACCGGAATCGGAATCGGAATCGGAACCAGAACCAGAACCAGAACCAGAATCAGAGCCGAATTCATCACTTACTGCGACGCCAGAGCAGCCAAACGAACCGGCTGACGTGAGCAGCGTCGACGACGATATTCTCGAAGCTGAGTCCGCACTTGGTGTTGATACTGACTTGTCTTCGGCTGAATTCAACGTTTCAGATGAAATCCCTGACCTTGATACTGATTCCCCGCTTGATTCGGGAGAATCCCTCGGTGAGGAGGAATCCTCAGCTGAGTTAGGTGAGGTGGATGAAACAGAGATGTATGAGCTCGGTGAAGATGAACGTGCTGAGATTGAGGCCGAGTACAATACGGAATTTTCGAGCGGAACTGAAATAGATGAGCCTGGAGAAGCAGATATCGAAACTCCATCACCCGACGTGGAGCCACAGACACAGGCAGAAGCAGAACCAGAACCAGAAACAGAACCAGACCCAAAACCAAAACCAGAATCAGAATCAGAGCCGGAACTCAACACAGATCCGGAATCGACAGCGCCTCTTGCCCCCTCAAATGATAACGGGGAGACGGCTGAGCCTGAAATCGATGTCGACTTGCAGGCAGCAGCAGTCGAAGCAATGACTGAACTTGACGAAGGCGATGGATCCGATCGTGACGCAGTGATTGATACTGTCGTTTCAGATCATGAGGTCCCTCCAGAGGTTGTCGAATCAGCCATACAAGAGGCACTCATGAGCGGAAAATGCTATGAGCCGACTGAAGGAACGCTCAAGTCGATTTAATGACATGCCGGACTCTCAGCAGAGTAACCGGAATCGGAGATCGGTTCCGCTGGTCGACCCAATCCCAAATGAATCAGCAGCAATTACACAAATTAGTGGAGAGACAGCACTCGTCATCGCCGATTATCATGCTGGTATTGAGCGTGGTCTTCGGTATGAACGAGGAGTCGAATTGGATAGTAATGCCTCTCATCGCCGAACTCGGCTCCGGCAATTGCTCAAAGATACTGACCCAGATCGACTGATCTTTCTGGGCGATGTCGGGCACTCTATCGGGAACCCAGGTAGCATAGAGACCACAGAGGTACGCACACTACTCAAAATGGTTCTCCGACAAGTCCCCGTAACGCTTGTCCGCGGGAATCACGATAGTGAATTATTAGTCGATATTGATACAGACAGTCTCGATGCTGAACACAGTCTTCGCACTACTTCACCCCATGGTACGACCCTTGGCAACGTCGGATTTATCCATGGACATACGTGGCCAGACAGATCACTGCTTGAAGCTGACCGCATATGCATGGGACATGAACACCCAAATGTGCGCCTTTCGGACGCAGTTGGTGGGGAAAGGAAAGAGAAGGCTTGGGTGCGTGGAGAATTGAGGCTCTCCGGGCTGACAGCACATTTTGCGGAACTCGATTATACACACCCTGACCAGTTGCCTGAGTTAATCATTTTCCCTGCATTTAATACTCGCTCTGGAGGGACTGCAGTAAATAACAATCCTGACACGTTTCTTGCTCCATATCTCCCCAGTTGTCTCGATACCACCGCAACTGAGGCGTATCTACTCGATGGCACTCGCTTAGGGCCATATCATCAAGTGTGAATCGCGACATATCTTATGACCTCGAACCTATTCGATATCATGATGAAAAGAGCTTCTTGAGAGCTTCTCTATCAACAGTTCCTGAATCTGTTCGAGGAAGCGAGGATTGTATCTTGATCTCTTTTGGGACTTTATAGCCGCTGAGGTGGTTCTCAACGAACTCCATCAGCTCACATGACGATGGGTTCATTTCCGTTGGCGGGACGACCACCGCACAGATTCGCTCACCCCAGGTTTGGTCCCCGACACCAACGACAGCCGCTTGTGTGACTTGATCACTCAATTCGAGAGTGTTCGACACCTCCTCCGCTGAGACAGTCTCTCCACCTGTGAGGATTCTATCCTCCTTCCGACCGACGACCACCAGCCGACCATCTTCCTCGAGTCGGCCAATATCACCAGTGTGAAACCCGTACTCACCCCACCGACCAGTTTCAACGTTATAATACTCATCGATAACTGCCTGCCCCGAGACGACAATTTCTCCGACATCTCCATGCGGGCACCTGTTCCCATCTTTTCCAACAATGGTAAGATTATGAATGACTAACGGCTGACCGACTGTTTCTGGATCCTCGAAAGCAACATCAGGAGTGGCCGTCGCAATCTGCGATGCAGTTTCAGTCATTCCATATGTTGGGTACACTGGCAGATCACTGTGCTGACATCGCTTGAGAAGTGCAATCGAGGCGGGTGCACCTCCTAAGAGGACACATCGGAGTGAACTGCCAAAGCTCTCGGTCGTATGAAGAATCCGCTTAAGCATGGTTGGGACGAGTGATATTGCAGTGACGTCATACTGGTCGACGACGCGAGGTGTGAGTTCGGCATCAAACGATTCGGTTAGAATAACTGTCATTCCATAGATTGGAAACCGCAGCAGCGGCGTAATACCACCCATGTGGTGCATTGATAGCACACTCATCCAGCGATCACTTGGGTCAAGCCCGATGCGACATGCTGAGCCAAGGGCGGCCGTTTCAATCTGCTGACCTGACAATGGGACTGGCTTCGGATTGCCAGTTGTACCTGAGGTGAATAGCAGAAACTGAACTGCCTCATCCGGCAGGGGATCCGCTGGTGGGTTCGATGTGACACCACTGTCTGTAATCTCAGTCAGGGGCACCAGTGACGGAATCGCCTGCTCCTCGGTATGATCCAATGCCTGATTGATCACCACCTTCGTATTTTGCTCGCATAACACAATATCGATTTCAATTGCACTCAACCGGGCACTCACTGTTGCTGGGGGAGCATCAGGGTCAATCACCGCCACTCGGCAGCCGATCCGGACAGCAGCATACATGGCCAATACTGCCTCAAAGTGTGTCTGCGTTACCACCGCAACAGTTGAGCCGTGTCTTGCTCCGTGAGCGTGTAACGCGTGGCTTCGTTGCTTGACGAGTGTATCTAACTCTGCAAACGTATAGCTGGTCGTTGATGCGACGTCAACTACCCCCTTCTTATTCGGTGTTGTGTGTGAGCGTTGTGACAACCAGTCCTGCATTGCTGCTCATAACAACGATACCAACTTCAGTGTTAACATTAGATGAGGAACAACATACCCTTCGAGAGACGCTTGATGGCAAAGTAGAGAGCTTCTGACCGGTGCGCAAGGCGGCTCACCTGGAAACCCGAGCGCCGAAATAGGGAGCGCAGATAAGAACTGAGTCTCCAGGGTTTCAAGATCGGTTTCTGGTATCTCTGCATACAGACTCAATAGATATCGATTATCTGTTTCGAGGGCGTATTTGAATCGCAAATTGGTCTAAAAGCCTTGCATCTCCTTCCGCGCCTCAACTGCGGGTATGTACTCGATTACCTATCAGAACGAGGATGAGTTCAAGACGATCATGCAATCCGTGGAGGAGGCCAATGGCCTCATCAGACTCTCCCTCAATGAGACAGGTTTCTAGCGTCATGTCGACCCTCATGCTCACACAGAATAAACAGGGCAACTAAGCCTGTGGCATAGCCCATGCGGTTTGAGTGGAGTGAGACACACCGAAGTGAACTCGCACGCCAACTCAGCCGCTGGTGCGGCTTCGTTGAGGACGGGGCTTCCATGCTCTCGCGTTGGACTTTCTGCTTCTCCGACGGCACTTGCAAGAATCGCGTCCCGATGATTCCGAGTTCGTTTCGAATCACCTCATTTGAGCTCAAGGCGATTCACCACAAGGCATGATATTTTCGGAGATCCGAGCGGAGACTCCAATTTCGGAGGAAACCTGCCCGTTCATGCCATCTCACTCGCTAGCAACGAACTCAATCAGCACTCCATATGTTGAGTTTGGATGGCGGAACCCGACTTGATGACTCCATGCACCCTCTCTTGGAGTTTCATCAATTAATTTCACTTCAAGCTCCGTAGCACGCTTGAGGGTGCTATCGATATCAGGTGTTTGAAACCCTAAATGATGGATGCCACTATCGTGCTTCTTGAGGCACCGGTCGATGACGTCATTACTCTGCGGCTCTAAAATTTCCACATGTCGCCTGTCAATATCGAAGAACACAATACTGAGTCCATGTATTTTCTACATCTAAGAGTTCACAAAATCAATTAGCACATGCCTCAGTGTTCCGGGTTACGATCCCAACGTGGCGGAAAGCGATATCTATGTTTCAAATCTCTCTCTACAATCTCCAGTGCTATATTCCAGGCTGATGCTCACCGAAACCCGCCCTGAGTTCATCAGGTATCTCGCCAACTGGACAGTACGACTTCACCGCATCAATAATGACAGGCATGAGATTATCATCTCCCGCTGCTGTGCGCCTGACAGCCGTAAGCGCTTCCTTGACAGCGTCAGCGTCAGTCTCTCTCTGATTTTTGATGGCTGCTAATCGCTCTCTGTGTTGCTCTTCGTCGGCAGGGTCTACCTCTTCGATGTCAACGTGAGGGTCATTATCTACCTCCAGCGCATTCAATCCCACGATAGTTCGATCTCCTGTTGTCGTTTGAATGCAGTGTCCTGAATCTGCCGTTGGACCCACTGTGATTTCATCGCCTCAAGTATACCCCCACGCCGCTCTATAGCGTCGAGGATCTCGACTGCCTTCGTTTCTCATTCATTAGTGAGACTTTCGACGTGATAACTGCCCGCGAGTGGATCGGTGGTATCTGCGACCTCTGACTCGTGAGCTAAAATTTGCTGTATCCGAAGGGCGGTCCGGACCGACTCTTCGGTCGGAAGTGACAACGCTTCATCTTTCCCGCTCGTGTGGAGACTCTGTGTCCCTCAAGGGACAGCCGCAAGAGCCTGATATGCCACTCGAGCGACCCTATTCTCGATCTGTTGTGCGGTTAACGTTGAGCCTTTAGTCTGGGTGTGAAATTTCAGTTGCTTCGCCTCGGGGTTAGAGACTGCAAACTTATTTTCCAGTAACTGTGTACATAGCCGACGAGCAGCGCGAAACTTGGCAACCTCCTCAAAAATATTATGATGCGCGTTGAAGAAGAACGAGAGTTGTGGTGCAAATGAGTCGACTGCCAGGCCCGTATCGACAGCCTGTTCGACATACTCGATTCCATCACCCAGCGTAAATGCAATTTCTTGTGCAGCCGTCGACCCAGCCTCCCGTATGTGATATCCACAAATAGAAATCGGATTGAACCTCGGCATCTCTGTATTACAAAACTCAAAGATGTCCGTAATCAGCCTCATCAAGGCATCCGGTGGGTAAATGTACAAATTCTTCGCGATATATTCTGTGAGAATACCATTTTGCACCGTCTCGAGAAGTGCTGTCCGGTCACCACCTTGTTGATCACCAATTGCAATGTATATTGCTAAGAGCACCACTGCTGGGCATTGATTGTCATCGATGTTGAGACAGTGTACAGTGGGATCCCGTCGAAGACAACCTCCATATCCCGTAACGAATCAATAGCGACACCCGCTTTTCCTACCTCACCAGCCGCCATTCCAGCATCTGAGTCATATCCTCTCTGGGTTGGCAAATTGAAGATCATCAAGAGGCCAGACGATCCCTCGTCAATAACAGCCGTTGGCAATATGACCAATATGTATACTCGAAACCACACCAATTTGACCTGGAGCGATAGTTTGCACGTCCCATTTCGAGTAAACAAAACC
>UEYZ01000049.1_pt1 | contig 15510 bp, 14 predicted proteins | sample 1903591 | NCBI WGS metagenome assembly UEYZ01 (sample SAMEA4776352, study PRJEB27445) | saltern metagenome | biome: Hypersaline environment; feature: solar saltern; material: Pellet | place: Spain | collected 2014-08 | depth 0 m | reverse complement strand
CAGCGGCGAGCCAATTGTCTCAAGAATATTTGCATCCATGCCGTGGATTTAGTCAATAATGATGTAAGAGGCTGCCGACGGTATGAAGACAGTTAATATCCTCCTCCGCGTTTAGTAGTTCACAGAAGAAGTGGGTACTTGAGTGGACATGCATCAGTCAGAATAGTTCTCTCGCATCGAATGAGTGAATCAGTTCACCCAGAAGTTTGTTGAATCACTATACGCGGAGGAATCATTGCAGCTCTCAATGAGGGTCAAAAACGCATTTCGACGCGAATGTGACGCGATTCTGAGCACCCATGCTTGAATTCTTGAGACCATCTCAAGCTTGGAGTGGCTCGAATATAAGCGAGCATATCTCCCGATGAGACGCTCAACAGTCACCAGTGGAAACCCATGCTCCACCCACACGTGAACGACGCACCCAAACGACGCTCCCAAGGCCGTCGATGTTGTGTTTCTACACTCTTTTTCCAGCCGAACGACGACCGGGAAGCCGCTAGTTTTAGCATTCCTGACGCCGCTGTACACCTATGGGCAATACCGACCACCTACGCACAGATATGTACTCAGAGGAGTTAGAAACGATGCAACCGACACCAGCGTTTGACTCTGCTGCCTTTGGAGATGAAATCGCCGTGCTAGCCTCAGACGAAGTTCAGATTCATGTGTGGGGCGGAGACTGGTGTAGTGACTGTCGGCGTCAACTACCTGACTTCGCAGCGGCTCTGCAAGCGGCTGATATCTCTCCGAGCCGTGTCCACAACCACCCAGTGGAGAAAGACGCTGCAGGGAACAAGACGGGACCGCTGGTTGATCGATATAACATCGAGTACATCCCTACTGTTGTCGTAGAGCAAGACGGCGCTGAACTCGCGCGATTCGTTGAGTCTGCCCCGGTCCCAATTGTCGTTCACTTAGCCGAAGCACTTCGTGAAGGATAGTTACTTATTTCAGATCTGCAGATTACGCCATCGTGTGACTTCTGTTTGACTCACTCTCACAGCTCGTCTGGGTGCGGTTGCGATCGAGACTGGCTGAGGGACGCTACTGCTTCACTGATATCACTCGTCGGTCGAGAGCACTGTCCACCTGTGCATGCATAGAGTGTCGCTTTGTCATGGCGTTGAACGCGGTTCTTCCAGAGTGAGGGCACTGTATCAAGATCCAGTTGATCACACCACTGTTCGAGCGCTGACTCTGTCGCGGGGCGTCTCGAAATTGTAGTGTCAGGGAGATAGGATTCCTGTAGTGCTGTCTGTATCGATGAAGGTAGCGTATCCTGTGTGGCGACGATCAATTGACTTTCTGTCGTCTGGTGCCGAGTTGCTTCTCGAGCCATCGTGATGTGTTCGAGCGGTCGACCTCGGATTTGATTTTGATGCGTATCAAGCACATCAGAGGCAATCTCTGCGAAGTCATCCGTCGGAGCCAATGGGTCAAGGTCAGCTAACACGGAGCATGCGACACCGACGCTTGATGGCGTGGACTGATCAGTGAGTTCCTGTGGCCTCGAAACGAGGTCAGGCGCTGAACGTGGGGTGAGATACAACGTCTCTTCATCACGGTCATAGAATGAATCAACCAGTTCGCGAGCTAACCTCAATGAGAACTCAAGTGGTGCAATGTTGCCTGTGAATTGGTATAGATCGAACGCACCCTTTGAGAGGAATGCGTAATCGTCGAGAAATCCTGGCCCTCCAACAGCCCCATCTTTGACTCGTCGAGAGAGTCTGTTTTTACAGTCGTCCCAGAGGGTGCGCTGGAGGAATTGTAAGGTCGACTGTGCTTCATCGAGATACGCTGACTCATTGAGTACAAACCCGCTGTGGGCTAACGCGGATATCATCAGCCCATTCCAGGAAGCAAGTATCTTCTCATCACGGTGTGGTCGTACGCGTGAATCGCGAAGATCGAATAACCGCCCTCTGATGGTCTCTAATTGGTCGACCACCTGCGACTCACTCACATCGAACTCCTGTGCCAACTCTGGGATTGAACTCTCTATGCTCAGGACGTTCGACCCCTCGAAATTCCCTGTCGAAGTGATCCCATACCGACTCAATGCAAGCTCTGCCAACCGTTCATTTTCGACTGCATCGCGAATCTGTGTTGGGGTCCAGACGTAATACTTCCCCTCAACACCCTCTGTTTGGGCGTCCAACGTGCTGTAGAACCCACCAGGGGAGTCTTTAAATTCGCGAATCGCAAATTCGGTTGTCTCTTTTGCAATCCTGGCGTAGGCAGTACGCCCAGTTATCTGAAATCCTAGCGTATAGATACGGGCGAGTTCGGCGTTGTCGTACAACATTTTCTCAAAGTGAGGGATTGCCCACCGCCGGTCGGTCGAGTAGCGATGAAACCCGCCACCAACATGATCATATATGCCACCTGCAGCCATCTCGTCCAGCGTCGTCGTCGCAGCACGCTTATAATCCTCATTGCTTAGTATGTGACTCGACTCAAGCAGCATCTCGATACGTCGAGGCTGTGGGAACTTTGGCTCTCCACTCCCAAATCCGCCGTATTCCTCATCGACTGCTCGTAAAGCCGTCTGTGCAACATCTTCATGGAGTGATGAATCATCCTCTGCCCGTGAGTTTGACTGGCGGGACCTGCTCGATGCAGGAGACATTTCATTATCAAGTGCCTCAGCCCACTGCTCAGCACGATTTAGTATCTCTTCGCGATCTTCCTGCCATCCGGTTGCAAGTGACTGACAGACGTTAAGAAATCCAGGAACGTTCCCGCGGTCAGAGCGCTCATTCTTCGGAAAGTATGTGCCAATATAAAACGGCTCACCCGTTGGTGTAAGCCAAGCAGAGAGCGGCCACCCGCCACCACCGGTGACAAGTTGACAGATTGTTTGATATAACTTATTGATATCAGGCCGCTCCTCTCTATCGACTTTGATCGGAACGAACGACTCGTTTAACACCGCGGCTACTTCTTCATCTTCGAAACTCTCCTCAGCCATCACGTGACACCAATGACAAGCGGCATACCCGACGGAAAGAAATATTGGCTTGTCAGTCTCCTGAGCAAACTGGAGCGTTTCCTCATCCCATGGTTGCCAATTGACCGGGTTGTCAGCATGTTGCTGTAGATATGGACTCTTGGTCTCGCTGAGTCGGTTCGTCGTTCCTACTGTGTTCATGTCATTGTTTGATGTGCGACGGTCAAAAACACCGTGTCGTCTCGATCGCTGACAAAAGCAGAAGTTTATTTGGCATATATAGGATTGTTGAGCACATGGAATCTGTGTATCGAGTGCTGCTTGTCGGCGGGGGTGGACGCGAACATGCGATTGCCACTGCCCTGAACTCTGATGAACGCTGTGAGGTGCTTGCCTGCGCCAGTAATCGAAACCCTGGAATCGCTGAAATAGCGGCCGCCTACGGTGAGTGTGGTGAACGCAGTCCAGACGACATTGTGACATTTGCACAAACACACGATGCTGATATGGCCATTATTGGCCCTGAGAGTGCGCTTGAGGCCGGCGTTGCCGATGCACTGACTGCGAGTGGGATTTTTACTTTCGGTCCACAGGCCGCTTCCGCGCGCATTGAGACTGATAAAGCGTTCCAGCGTGAATTCATGCAGACTGAATCGATTCCGGGCTGTCCATCATTTGCTGTGTTTGAAAATACGGACGCAGCCTGTGAGTATATCGAGAGCTCGAGCACTGACCTTGCTGTAAAGCCAGCTGGGCTCACTGGCGGGAAAGGCGTCAAGATAATTGGGGATCAAGTCACCCCTGCAGAGGCAAAGTCATACCTCCGATCGCACGATTACGAGCAAATAGTTCTTGAAGAGCGACTTCGAGGCGAGGAGTTCACAGTACAGGCATTTGTCGCAAACGGAGAGCTGAGAGCGACTCCCGCAATCCAAGATCACAAACGTGCATTCGAAGGCGATACCGGCCCAAATACTGGTGGAATGGGAAGTTACAGTACAGCTTCAAACATTCTCCCATTTATGACTGAGCCCGAGTATGCCCAGGCCGTCGACATACTCGAGGCGACTGTTTCTGCACTCGCATCGTACACCGGGATTCTATATGGGCAATTTATGTTGACGGCAAACGGCCCAAAAGTCATCGAATTCAACGCCCGTTTCGGTGACCCAGAAGCAATGAATACGCTCCCAGTGATGAAGACCTCTCTGCTAGATATCATGCGTGCCGCAGAGGCCAACGAGGAACTACCAGAACTCGAATTTGATCAACAGGCGACTGTATGCAAATATGGCGTTCCAAAGGGGTATCCGACAGATCCCGAGTCAGGTGTTGAAATCCCGATAGACACCGCTCATGATGATACTGCCACCGTATTTTATGCAAGTGTCGACGAACAGGAAGGCGATATTTTGACCACGACATCTCGCTCATTGGCGATAGTTGGGACCGGAGATACCATCACACAGGCTGAGGGGGATGTAGAAAATGCTCTCTCGACGTTTGATGGAACACTCCGGGTCAGACACGATATCGGAACAGAAGAAGCCATTCAGCAGCGCATCACACACATGCGAAACTTACGAAGCTGATTTGAACACTCCCTGTGAAAGAGTACTGTGAGTAAGGAGGCTAACACTGACTCGTCGACAGGAGACCGCTCGACGTATCGAAGACATGACCGTCTGGAGCGACACTCAACACCAGGAAAGCAGAATTCATTGCGGTACTGGATGCAGGTGAAGCCAGTGTGGCGAATTATCTATCATTACCTGCTCACGATTGTAGCGCGAGTCGCTCCGTCACTACGACTCCGAGCAACTGCTCTCCGATTCATGGGCGTCTCGCTCGGGAATGAAGTCTCATGGGGACTGGAGGCGACACCAGATATATTCTGGCCTGAATATTTGGAGATTGGTGATCATGTCATTATTGGATATGACGCAGTGCTGTTATGTCATGAATTTCTGCAAGATGAGTACCGTGTCGGAAAGATTACCATCGATGAGCAAGCGATGATTGGAGCAAAAGCAGTCGTCCTACCGGGTGTTCATATTGGTGCCGGTGCACAGGTGGCTGCTAATTCGCTCGTTACACAAGATGTTCCATCTGGTGTGACTGTCGCAGGAATCCCCGCCAAGCCAATCACAGACTAATCTTGACGTTGTCTATCGACGGCCCTGTGCTCACTGAGCGGGACTAACAATATTGACCTCCTCCTGCGCCTCACGACGCGAGGATGCGCTCAATTACGTATTACTAAAATTATACTTTTCCCCCTCAATGCCAACTAATCCTGTGGTGCTTATGTTGAACGAGCTGTCACTTGATATCGAGAGAAACCCGCCCTTCTCATGAGTAACGAGCGTTCCGACGCTCTGTCGGAACCGGAAAGCGAACACAGTGGGAGTGAATCGCGTAAGCTCTGTAAGAATCCTCGCGTTACTGCTGCTTTGAGCTTCCAGTGATTCAATACGTGCTTCCAACACTTCTATATACACTTCCGAGACTCCCGCCATTCACGGCGCGGAGGGTGTCATCCCCGACTCAATATTCCTCAGGGTCAACCTGTAGAATCAACTCGCCATCTTTGAATATTCTGACCAAGCCGTCGGATTCAGACAAAACGACGCTAATCGCATTTGTTTCGCTCGAAATAGCTGCCCCTGCCATGTGTCGCGCGCCGAGTCCTTTTGGAATATCAATCCCTTCTGCGGCTGGTTCGAGATATCGATACGCAGAGACGATTTTCCCTGCGTCTGAAATAACGAAAGCACCGTCAAGACGCGAAAATTCTTTCAGCATCACTGTAACGATCGGATCGCCGACGTGAACATATGACTTCTCAAATGGATTGTAGGATAGCGCCTTGGACTTGTTCATCACATTTCCAGCGTCGCCGACCACAAATAATGCACCCACTGGCTTTCCTTTCTGTCCTTTCTTGCCCAAATCAACTGCCACCTCAAATACATCGCGCACGACGTTTGCCTCAGCTCGCGAGTCCGTGAAGAGGTTGTACAATCCAGATCGCATCGTTTCATTCACGACGACGTGTACGAGACTATCCAGTGGCCTATCAAATATTGACAGAGCACATGCGACTGTGTCTCCTTGTTCAACAAAATCCAACTGCATTCCCCCCTCTACCCCGAATCGAATCTGGTCACGGACTGCGGTAAATTCGATTGGCATCTCCACGAATGAATCCGAATCAACAGTGTTTGTTGGGGCGACAACAATCAGCGACTCACTCAAGTCACTATCAACAAATCGTTGAAACTGTGATCCACTTGGGGTGAATAAAAAGAGGTTTTGAATGTCAAAATCTGTCTCAATCAGTAAATCAGCGATGGCCAGCATTGAACTCATTCACTCTCACTGAAGGTTAAAATCTTGTGGGCGTCACTTATAAGTAAAGTGATCAATACACCAGTCCGTCTGACAGAGAGCATGCGTGCGTCAGGGGTCAACTCACCTAAATTCGACCTACTCAGCAGCAGATAACAAAGCACCAATAGGTGAAAGATAGCTCCAGACCGAACGACATCTCACCGTATGTTAGATTCCTTAAATTGCTCAGCTAAGAGAATGTATCAACGGCCTTTCGTTATCTCAATCTGCCTGACAGCGCATCTTTCGAAGCAGCTTGGATAACAGACTCCTGTCCTTCCGGCAGAGGGTCGGAGTTAGAGTCGTAAAAACTGGTGGCTGAGCTCGGCGTCCACAGTCTACAAGGCAACTGTGGATTGCTGCTCCATTCAGCAGGGACACCTGTTGGGAGCGATATTCATGCTCACCTCTTGATCACACTGAATTTGCATCCACAATACTCTGGGATAACACTCGTGTTCTGATGACTGGCTCTCTCCTTACGAATATCTGCAATTTGAGTTTTGTCGATTCGTGGATGCTGAGCTTACCTGTTCGACAGTTAGACCCTCTACTGCGTTTGAATCTGTCTTCTTCGCTCAATACTGAAACGCTTCTTCAATCACTGTTACAGTCTCAATCGTCTCTATGATTGAACGTCATGACTGAGCAGAACGCGCGGCTGTATCCCCCCTCCGCTCACTTTTTCAAAAAAAGAGTTGACCTGTCTTACTCAACACGGTATCAAGTTAATCTCCCGTGTAGCTCGTGCCGGAGTCATTGTCTAAGCTGAACAGCCGCAAGACGTGTATACACGAAGAGTAACTTATAGTTGCGCGGGACAGGATTCGAACCTGCGGACCCCTATGGGACAGCGTCCTAAGCGCTGCGCCTTTGACCGCTTGGCTACCCGCGCCTATCCATGAGTGGGACAATTGGACTCAAGAAGCTGTCGCTATTGACTAATTGTGGCTCTGATACACCATCGCGTATCATGCAATACTGATCCCAACCTACTGAGTTTGTATCCATAGATCGACTCGCCGAACAGTTTTTCATCAATAGTCATCTATTGTTTATATGTATCGAGCGAGTGATCGTGTGGCAAATAAACGATGGCTCAACAAAATCCAGTCAGCTGCAACCGAACTAAATCTCGAACATAGGACTGTTTCTAATGCTGAGGATATGTTTCTCTCACAGTTACCTATGAAAGAACGCTCCAAACAGGCTGCCGCAGCTGCTAGCCTATATGCGGGGGCCCTCGTCGCAGGTGAGCAGCGAACACAGACCCGAGTCGCCAACGAAATGAACGTCACACGATTGAGCGTCCAACAACGTTGGAAATCAATTCTTGATGAGGCTGGATTTAAAACCCCAAATTGGTAGCACAACTCACCGTTGATTGGGTGACCGTCGGCCCTCTGCACTGGGAGTTAAGTTTCCGTGCTGGTCAATCTCACCACGCACGATTCGGGTTGATGAAATTGGATCTCCATCTTCGGCACACACGTGCGGAACCACTTCAATATCCAGTTCTGCGTGTCCTTGCAATGCACGTTGCCGATTGACCTCTTCGGCACCACTGCGGGTTTCAGGGGAGACCACGATGACGTCAAACCTTGCCTCAGTTGCAATCCCTGTTGGTTTTGTCAGTTGTCGTATCTCAAATGCATGCCCATATTTTTCGGAGATTTCTGTCAGCTCGTTAGCGAGCTGTCTCCGCCGTTTTTCATACGGGTGAATATATCTATCTGCGGTGCGTGTCTTTGGCGCGAGCTGGTCGCTGGTTAATCCAACAGTGACTTTACCAATGCTCAATGCCCGATCAAATAGCGCACGATGACCGTCGTGTATCGGGTCAAATGTTCCTCCCAGCGCTACATCCATCTTATACAAGTAGCATCAACTCAGACGTAAAAGTCAGCCCCTCTCAGTTTTGTCGTTGTGAGAGGAAGATGAGCTATCCATACGCTGTTAACGACACTGATGATCATCACCAACCAGTGAACCAGTGACTGTTGAATACGTCACGCCTGCCAACAAGAGGGTGAAATACCGGGATGTTGACCTCATTTCGCCGCTTCAGGGGTGGGACTCCCCGGAGGAGAGTTCAAGCGTGCGCGTTTCCTTGAACTCGGCCCGCAAGTACGCTATCGCGTGTTCAACGGTAGCTGCTTGGTTACGACCCCGAGGGTTCAACGGCTCAAGCTGTGGGATTTTACCTCGTAGTTATTAGGTCTAAATCCCGGTAGGAATGTATTGCACAGCCACAATAGCATCATTCAAACCGTCGGGTGGCGTCTTGTTCAGCATTGGCTCGTCGGATCATGAACGCGACACGTGCCAACTGGTCGTAAGATCAGCGATATTGAACGCGGATGGTCTGTTGCCTACTGAGTGAGTTGATCCGAGCAGGAGTCCACTCACAAGCCTCAGGCTCGAACACAGGTCTTCGATTTCCGTAATAACGTGAGGTGTTTTCCCGAATCTTGTGACCCCATGTTGAGTAACGCTTGGGTGAAACGCAGGCTATCTTAATCGACAGCCAGGACAGGCCGAATACTTTGATCAGACGGGTGTCTGTGCCGTGATGACTCCAAACTCGTCTCTCAACCCAGCGTGACCCCGAAGTGGTTCACAAGGTAGATCATCGTTGGAACAAATCAAGCGATGTCGAGAAACTGACCTCACTGATCGGAATCATCCGACTGCGGACTATCCGAACTGTCGAGTAAAATCGTGACAGGTCCACCGTCTTCCTCACACTCTCTGGTGCTGGTTTGAAGTTGATTATCCAAATTAAATATCGTATTCAGTTCAGACTGCACGTCACTGATCACTTCACGGACCAACTCACTTGGGGCAATTGCCGTATACTCATATGGATTATTGCCTGCTCCTTCACTCACGCGTTTCGTGCGGTCAACAGTGCCGTCCTCTGCTAACTCCGCGAGTGCTTCTCGAACTGTGCTTGGGTACAGACCGGTCGCCTCTGCAATTTCTTCACTTGTCATCCGTGGTGTTTGCCGGAGATTGACGTATATACGTGCCCGTGTCTCAGTATCTAATAGCCAGGCCAAAAGATCGACAATTCCCTCATCGAACTCAGCAACTGCTCGACTAGTCTCCCGCTCAAGCCGGGCTCGTGGCCCGGTCATGTCATCGGTATCCTCTTGCTTTTCAGCTGGCTCTGTAGGATTGTCGTCACTGGCCATATTGTTGTTAAGTAGAATCCAGAAGCCACCTAATCAAAAGCTTTTCTGGAGAATTGGCATCCTCCCACGCTTGAAGACGCGGGAATCTCACAGCACCGCACCACTGAGTCAGGATATGATGGTTCGCAACCCATGGGGCGAAACAGCCCTCACTCCGGTCGAACGGGTGAACCCCTAACTGTGCCAACCAGCCGTTATGCCTCTCACCGCACCCGTGGCGAGACTCTGGAGTACCTTTCATCGAATGTTCCCCGCATCGCGTCTACGTTCGCAACCGTGTCGCAATTCTCGCACACGTACAGTTCAGCTTCAACTCGCTGGTTGTCGTCCGTGTGTCTACACGTCGAATGCGACTTCGATGTGTCGCGATCCGACGCCAATTCCACGTCTATGCCTTCGAGTTCGGCCTTGTCATCCGGAAGCGTCCTAAAGCGGTTGAGCGCCCACCCAAGTCGAGACTGCTGTGGTCGCCCCAGTTTCGGGACTCGTCATTCTTGTCGTCCTCTCGGATACCACTGAGGTCGTCCACGACAACCGTTCCAACACCCCGTTCGATATACTCCTCTATGATTGCTTTCGAGAGTGCGTGTAAGAAGTGCGTCTAGCGACCCTCCGCTCGCGGTCAAAATGAGTCGCTTCACGGGACGCGCGTCGCAGTTGGTTTTTTTTGGAGTCGTATTTGTCCTCTGTGAGTGCGCCACCAGGACACAACACGGATTTACCGCCGAAGGAGACTGCCGCAAAATTGCATATTTCGAGGTCAACATCCGCTACTTCATCGCCCGGCGGTTCCGGGTCGATGGGAGTGCGACAGACGAGTTGGAGTCGCCACTCGTCGCGTTTGGAGACGGCGCGAGCCGATTGAATGTACCACTCAGCCAGATCAACGTCGGGGCGAGTCTGGTACTCGCACAGCCTAAAGTCCGAGCGGTGCTTTTTGAGGTTGCGGCCTTTCGAGAGGCGAACACGGGTGAACTGTACGTCGTGGTTGAAGCCAGCTGCTCTGAACGACGCGGTTGAACGCGGGTTGGAGTTTCCGTTTTATCCTCGCCGGGCGGATTCGCTCGGTCATTGGACTTCATCTTTTGATACCAGCCGGTGAACGCCTCAGCGAGTTCTTCGACACTACGCTGACTGGATTGAGAATGTAAGTCCGTGTCGCGCTTTTGAATTCGGCTTTGAGTTCCCTGTCATCGGGAATCTCGCCCGTTTCATCTTTGCGTGTAGTAGCGACCGACGTTCCAGAGTTTTGAGGCGGCCCATTCGAGTTTCGAGGTCGTCACGAGCCTGTTGCTGGTTCGGAATCGCGCCCTCGAAGGTCCGGACGATCCGACTCATTTTCTGGGTTGATAAATTATCATAAACGCTGTTCGGCTAAGAGTGCCGGTTGGCGTGGACTATCCGCCCGTGCTATCGACGGTGGATGTGTCGGAGTTGTCGGATTCATCCTAACCCTGAGGCGTCAGGTATTCTGCCTGAATCTCTATAACAGAGAATTGAGTAGCCATTTCAGCTCAGTTATTTTCTGCGATGAGCTCGACTCAGTCTTGCAGTGCATCTGTCCACAGGGCCGCCGCAACCCTGTCGGATGGATTCACTGTGTGCTCAATCATAGGAAACCATATTCAGAGTCATCGCTAAGACTGGGACTCCCGTTCGCGCCGATGGTGAGGCTATTGTCCTGAGACATATGTTCTCCTCAAGCGAGGTTCCGTCGATTTCAGACAGATCACCCCGTTCAGACGCTAAGAGATATCACTTGAGACAGAGACACTCTGCGAGCGCGGACGCACCTTGATTCTCATATAGTCGACGTTGTTTCGCTGCGCCTGATTCGCGAGCGTACAGGTCTGGGAGCCTTGATAGTCCGAGCCGGTCAGTTTCACTGTCGACAAATTCTCTGAGAGAGATCATCTCATTACCATCTCGTGTGAAGAACTCCGCATCTTGACCATATCGAACTGCGTGCCATTTATTTGCATCTAAGAGCTCACGCCGAATTCTGCTCTGTCTCATGCCTTCTTCATACTGTTTTGCAAGATCAGCTACCAATGCATCAGCATACTCAACAAATGCCAGTGTGATTTCAGGGTCGCTCTGTGCATCAGGAATACGTATTTCAACGGTCCCATGAGTCGTGTGTGGTCGAACATCGAACCATAGTTCGCCTCGGTCGGCAATTGAGCCTGATGACACCATTGCCCGTTCAAGCTTCCTATATGCATTATAATCAGCAAACTCCGTCGGAATGCCTGTATTAGGAAGGTTCTCGAATATCTTTGCTCGAGCTGACTGTAATCCAGTATCATGACCATTCCAGAAGGGTGAATTAACTGATAACGCTAACAGTGGTGAGAGATACCATCGAAGTTCGTTTGCAATCCAAGTTGCCTTGTCTGCGTCATCAACTCCCACATGAATATGCACTCCGGCGGTAAGATTCCGGTGTTGTGGATACTGGATGCGATTTAATTGTGATTGATATCGTGGCTTCGTCGCATGAGCAAGTTGCCTCCACTGAGCTAATGGATGCAAACCGGCAGCAGCTATCCGGAACCCAAAATCTGCAGCATGCGCTACCAACTCTTCTCGGACTGCGGTAAGTGCCGACTCTGCCGCAGACACGTCAGGGGTGGTTGGCGTCTGTGCTTCAATCGTGCACTGGAAAAGTTCGTGATCTACTCGGTCTTCTAAGATTCCGCCGGGCGGGTTCTCATACACCAACTCTTGTATACCTGCCGTCGGCTGTGCTTGCTCATTGACGATATAGAATTCTTCTTCGATACCGAGAGTGCCCATCTGATCAAAGGCATCAGCCGACCCTACGTCCATCGATACGTGGTTCGTGGCGACAAAATAAATATGTCGCGGGGGTCGGTGACGTGGTTGTGCATCCGTTTATGACTGAAGAGTTGCGATAAATACATGATGGTCTTGATGATCTGGCTCTAATGAGGCCTCGTGTTGTATCTGGTACACTTCTCTGAGCTGATTTCTCGCGGCATCGTACACTGAGTGAGGGTCTGCAGTCACATCTTCACTTCGGGCTTTCAGACTAAGAATTAAATTTCCATCTGGACTCAAAAACTGAGCGTTGTCACAGGCAGCTTTGGCCTGCTTTGTGGTTGCGACATCCTGAATTATACAATCAACGTTCGATTCAACGACATGCGCGTATGTTTTTGGACGTTTGACGTTTTTGAGTAGCGGGATAATATTCGGACGAGTTTGAGCGAGCGCTACCAGTTCTCGCATTGGCCCTGGAGCGAACTCAACCGCATACGTTGGACCAGCAAAATCTGCGACGTGCGAAACAGTTGTGCCGCTGGCTGCGCCTAAATATAAAATAGTATCATTTGCTGCAAGGCCAGTGTCAATGCCCTGTGCTAAAACAGCCGCTACTTTTGAACGACTACGATCCCACACACGATAGCCGTCATCATGCGGCTCTCCATAAACTGATTCTCCCTCCGTACACAACCGTTTTTCTCCATCAATCGGGTGTATCACAACGCCATCAGGAAGCATACTTACTCCTCCGCGGCCTCGCGACTGTGAATCGTCTCCATTCTCGTTTCCAAATCACTGTGAATTGACGGAGTGAATTCACCTGAATAATGGTCGACACGAGCGGCAATGACAAGCTTGCCAGCGAGTGCCCGTGCAGCAGACCCGCGCTCAGACTCGACGGCCTGCTGGATAGCCGGGTGGATGTAAATAATCCCATGTTTGGGTGAACTCGCTTGGCCATTTAAGTGCGCGAACAAAGCATCCTCGGCACCAAGTACCTGCACAGTGCCGGCGGTTGTTTTTGCCAGAGGCTCCAGCCCTCCAGCGTGCGAGAGAAGCCGGGCAGCCAGCAGTGGACCGGCCATCTCGGCAAGGTTAGGACACACCGCTGAGGCGTGTGTCTCAATAAACGAAGATTCTTTATTGCGCTCCTCTCGGAGTTTGATAACCTGCTTTGCAACTGCAATTAACCGAGTTTCTGCAGGAGACTCGGGGGTGCTGGATGCGAGTGCCTCAATGTCTCTGGCATCGGTATCTGAGAAGGGTTCGACGGCAAGACGCCACTCAGTGACTCGCTCAGCTAATTCGTTTGCAGTTCGCTCTAAATCATCATACATGCGAATTGCGTGAATTAGTTGATTATCATTAGCGGTTGATGCTGCCGTCACAGCACTCTGTGCTGCATGAAGAGCAGCTTCCTGAAGTCGTGCATAATACTCAGCCTCTGAGTCCATCTGTCCAGATACGACGGCGTCTCTTGGCCAGTCACGTGGATTCGCTGCACTGCCCTCTTGAATCGCAGTCGCCTCTGCATCAATCGAATGGTCGTGAGCCTGGGCTATCCAGCTTCGGTCACTTCCATTCTCTTCACTCATACTCACAACTGAGAGCCCAGACACTAAATGGCTCCTGAACTCGCCCAACTCGATAGCTAACGGTCATACACTCACATCAGAGGGAGTATCGACATACATCGCTTAGTTCAAATTTGGAGAGATCAGAGAGTTAATCTCACTGGGTTTATACTTTATATCCATGACCTCCTCATCACCGCCAACGAGCAGTGATCCCACTGTGATTGAGGTGCTGATTGCACGACATGATGACGTATTGACAGCAATTGAATCCTACAATCGAGGGAATAAACAGACTGTTCTTCGCGTGACACCACCCTTCGCAGTTCGTATGCGGGCACGAATTCACCGCATTCTCCCGAACAACGATCCAGAAATATCTCTCGACAGTGGTGAGGCAACTCCTGAGCCAACATCTCCAATAAATATTTCGCCAGTGGCGTTCGTTGACTCAACGCGCCCAATCCCCACAGTTGATGACATTGAAGATCAACTACGTCACACCGCTGCAGACCACAGTATCAATCAGCATCATGAGACATATCAAGCAGCCATTGAGTCGTGGCGAGAAGACGTCGCGAAGAATCTTTGTGAATCAATTACCTTTGATACCGCCACTCAGCAAATTGCAGCTAATGTCTCCTATCTCGGTGGTGTACAGAAATAGGTAGATATTTATATTGCTCGATAATGATAGAAGCCGCGCGTAGACGAATGTGGTGCAAAATAATCATGCCGACGTCAGTGAATTTTTACGTGCGGACCTGCGAAGAGTTTAAATATTCTGATTGATTACCTTCCGTAAGGTCTGCTGGCCGGACATTTTTTGTACTTTTAGTCAGTCAGCAAACACCCCATACTCACTACCATGAGCGACACACGCACCCGAGAACAAGACGAGACAGAAGAGCGGACCCGTCGATCAGAGTCCGTCTCAGAAGCGGAGACCGAGGAGCAATCTGAGGTACAGAGTTGTCCGGAATGTAGTGGTAACTTGGTCACAGACGGGGCACGCGGTGAGACTGTCTGTGCAGACTGTGGCCTTGTTGTGGATGAAGATTCAATTGATCGTGGTCCTGAGTGGCGCGCGTTTGACAGTGCAGAGCGCGATCAGAAGTCACGAGTTGGTGCTCCAACCACGAATCTCATGCATGATAAAGGACTTTCAACAAATATTGGCTGGCGAAATAAAGATGCCTACGGGAATTCGCTGTCAGCACGACAGCGAGAGCAGATGCAACGATTGCGCACATGGAATGAACGCTTTCGGACCCGCGATTCGAAAGAGCGCAATCTGAAGCAGGCACTTGGCGAAATTGACCGAATGGCATCTGCGCTTGGGCTGCCAGAAAACGTTCGTGAAACGGCATCGGTCATTTATCGACGAGCATTGGCTGAGGATCTACTTCCGGGGAGGTCAATTGAGGGCGTGGCTACGGCGGCATTGTATGCCTCCGCTCGACAGGCGGGAACACCGCGGTCGCTGGATGAAATTGAGCGTGTCTCGCGTGTCGAAAAAATGGAGTTGACCAGGACATATCGGTATGTCGTCCGAGAGCTGAAGTTAGAAATCGAACCGGCAGATCCCGAACAGTACGTC
>UEYZ01000047.1_pt1 | contig 15617 bp, 14 predicted proteins | sample 1903591 | NCBI WGS metagenome assembly UEYZ01 (sample SAMEA4776352, study PRJEB27445) | saltern metagenome | biome: Hypersaline environment; feature: solar saltern; material: Pellet | place: Spain | collected 2014-08 | depth 0 m | reverse complement strand
ATATTAAATTTTAACTGTTATGTATACACATAGCCGGGTGCATGGTTGAGTCAATTTCGCTCTCAACTGCGACAGAAGTGATTGAAGCTGCAGAGGCACAAGCAGAAGAGATTGACAATCCGATGGTAATCACCATCGCCAATAGTGAGGGGAATCTTGTCGCCCAACATCGAATGGACGGCGCGTGGTTAGCATCCGTGAGCATCTCACGAAACAAAGCCTACACAGCGGCAGCACTGGAGATGCCGACCCACGAACTGGCAGAGGCATCTGAGCCTGGCAATTCACTGTATGGATTGCAGACAACTGACGACGGACAAATCGTTATTTTTGGTGGTGGATACCCACTGGAACGAGATGGCCAGATTGTAGGAACAATTGGTGTATCTGGTGGGGCAGTTACACAGGATCGAGAAGTCGCAGAAGCAGGTGTTGAGTATTGGAATGAGCTTACCGGGTGATACGACTCACCGGCTCTACGTCTTAGTACCAGTTGATTGTCAACGTCTTTCATAGCTGGTGAGGCCGATTATCAACTATCAGGGTCTGATTTGATTCGGTTGAATTTGGTTAGCACATGCTCACATCGGGTTTGAGGAGCGAACTAGCGACAATACTGAGCGATTGTGGCGGGGAAGTTCATTCCCTTTTCTATGCTTAATTGTTACATTTATTAGTAGCTCCGAATAATACAATAACTGATGGCAACGTTTGAGTTTGGATGGCTTGGGCTGATCTTAGTCATGACCAGTGGTGGATTTGGTGCAATAGGGCTTCTTCCATTTATTGGAGTTGGTCCTGATAGTGATAACGCAATTCAAGCGTTTGTGCTATTTTTCATACTGCTTTCAACCGTTGCTGCTATCTTGGCGGCGGTTGTATGAAACAGTGCAAGAGCCACGGCGACGCAAAAATGAATGTAACCGATCACATCTCTCGCATCTGAGAGTGGGCTCATCGTTCTTCTCGCAGACCCGCTCCACCAACACAGCGAGTTGATGTAACTCTGACACGAAAGCTAAGCGAGCACATAACTGGTGACTGTGAGTGAACTTAATCGTGAATAGTAATCCCATCATTGTGACGAGCTCATCGCCGCAAGAGAGTGTACGGTGTAGCATGTCGAGTGATCCTCTCAAACAGCGAGCGTCACAAGCAGTGAGTGTGTTAGATGGATCGTTTGTCTCAGCTTACCTCAGATAGTGGACTAAAATCATCAACCGGCAATACAGAATAATCAATCGTCAGAGTGTCTTTCGTTGCCCTGATCTTTCCGACAAACGTTGAGATATCTTCGAGCGAGCCTTCTAAGACGAACAACTCCATACAGTGGTGACCACCGACATGACTGTGAAAATTCGACACGACAATATTCTCATACTCATGGCGAAGGTGCATCATCTTTTCTTCGACATTTGTCGTCTCGTAATCAAATAGCACGGTTACAACGCCCATCAATTCCCGATTCTCGAGCTTTTTATCCTCAAATTCGCCTAAGAGATTTCGGCTTGCTTCCCGGATGACTTCACTACGACCCGTATAGCCATGATCTTCGGCGAATTGATCTATCCGCTCAAGATGCTCTTCGGGCATTGAAACACTCACGACTGTCATATACTAGATCATACCCCAAAAAATATTAATCTTTGTTATCTGCGCGGTCTGTTATATCTCACTAAAGCATGGACGCTGAGACTGTCTAACAGTCGCCGGCAATGTAGGTGGGATAATTCAGTTCGAGAGGTGTGCGATCTTTTTCAGACGCTAAAGTTCAACGAAAAGTCGCTCCGAATCATCTCATTAGACTCTGATAACCCCCTCAGGAACTTCCCCGATCTTGATCCTGGTCGTCTGTGACTCAGAAAGATGATTGCCTTCCAGTATTTCCTGTTCTCCCCGAGTGATCGTCATCCTGGTCGGCTCCAATCGCGTTCACCACCGTCCACATATTGTACAGCAACACTGCGTAGCCGAACAGCATCCGGTGCTCAATCTGGCTCAACCCCGGCCGTGGCGGAAATCGATTCTTGATCACTCGATATGAAGTCTCTCCTCTATCCACCACGGAAACCTTCAGCCAGTCTTTCTGCACTGCTCGGCTCATCGGGTGCAAATTTTCGTAGATCACGGTTGGCGTGAGGTACCCTGAGGACAACTGGCACTTGAGTCTGTGTCGCACGTTTGAGTTGCGAGAGCTCAGAGTCAACAGATATTCGCACAAGTGAGTCTCAGAGCACTTACACAGACGATGCTCTGAGCCGCCCAGTCACTGTTGGATCGACAAATCGCTATCCTTACTAATCTGTGCGCGGTTTCTGGAATGAAGACGAATGTTAGGTGAGTATGTTCATGCTCCCCGAAAAAGGGAGAAACGGCGGTTATGCTATCGAACGCGAACTCAAAGGCCGCTCATATGATATTGATTGGCTGAGTGATATTATAAATCGAAGAGGAAAGCACGCGGCCAAGACTGGCGAAGGCTTCGAGGAAATACGACAGCAGGTGAATAGTCTTGATATTGTCGATCTCAAATATACTGGACGATTAAAACCACGGCCAGTACTTGGACAGATAGAACTCACTGATAAGGTACTCTTAGGATATGAATCGCCACGAGAAGCGTGGCAGCGGGGGTGTCAGAAGTTTTATGCTGGGACTGACGTCGTCGTTGAACAACTCATCAAAGAGAGTCCAGATATCGATATCACACATGGGTTTGAGTCTGCAGTCATCGATATCATGTATGACCGCGGGTACGAACTCGCAGAGAAGGTTGGTCATGAGGTCAATTGGGCAATCATGACCGGGTGTGAGCAAATACCTGAGAAGCCTGTCAGAGTATTAGTTCCTGAAGAGTTTCGACACCTTGGAGTCGCATTGGCTGAGGAATATTGGGATATAGCAATCTCAACACAGACGTTCGACTCATATGCCGAACAGCGTGGAGTGCCTCATCTTGATGAGGAAGCAATACTGGCCGATGCAGAGCCAGGAATAGCAGGAGTGTATATGTTTGTCAGTGGGTCCACAGTTGATAGATATGATCTCACATGTGATCCGATTACTGGGGCAGTCAGTAGACTATGTATATTTATAAATCGGGCTTCGCAAGGCGGCAGTATGGTTGAACTTTCGAGTCTGAAGGGAATGTATGACCGATATCCCCAACAGTGGGCTGCCTATCGGAAAGTGATTGATACCGTCGAAGAGACCGCGATGGAGTTCGGATTTCGGGAAATAAACACGCCAGCGATTGAGCGGACCGAGCTGTTTGAGGTCAAATCCGGTGAGGAATTGCTCGAACAAACGTATAATTTCGAGGATAAAGGGGGCCGAGATATCACGCTGATTGCGGAGCAGACGCCAACACGCGCACGACTTGTGCAGAAGCGGAAGAATTTGAAAACACCACTAAAATGGTTCGACACCTCGAAACGCTGGCGGTATGAGCAAGCTCAGAAAGGACGTGATCGAGAGTTCTACCAAACTGATTTTGATATCTTTGGCGTTGAATCTGTCGAGGCTGACGCCGAGGTTATCGCCTGTGCAGCGACGATATTCAAGAAGCTCAATGTCGACGAGAACGTCGTATTTTTGATTAATGACCGTGAGCTAACTGAGGCACTGCTCGAGTCGACAGGTATTGACAACACGACAGAGGTAATGAAGGTGATCGATAATAAAGAGAAATTGAATAACGAAGAGTTTCTGAGGTCACTCGAAAACCGAGGACTTGACCGTGAACAAGCCGAGGAAATCGACTCTTTGAGTGAAATCAGTGGCCCGATTGTCGAAACAGTCACAGAGCTTGTTGACCGCGCACCAGACGACGCCAGGGTAAATGAGGCAGTTGAGCGGATGCAGTCGTTGGCAAGCGCATTGGAGACCTATGGCGTGGCAGATATGTGTCGGCTTGATCTTTCTATCGTCCGCGGGTTGGCATATTATACCGGACTGGTGTTTGAGGCGTTCGATACAGAGGGTGAACTCCGATCACTATTTGGTGGTGGGCGGTATGATAATTTGGTTGGACTGTTCGGTGAGCAGGAAATGCCGGCTGTCGGATTTGCCTTTGGCTACTCAACAACGTATTGGCTGTTGGAGGAGACTGGTAATTGGCCTGCAGAGGAGGTCCAGACTGATGTATATGTGCTCACAGTTTCGGATGATGTGCGAAGTACTGCTCTCGATTTCGCGATCAATCTTCGCCAAAGAGATCTCGTGGTTGAAACCGACCTTGCAAACCGGAGTGTTGGAAATCAGTTTTCATACGCAGATAGCATTAATGCTGAGTACGTCATTGTGGTCGGCAAAAACGACCTGGCGGACGGGGTAGTGACTGTCCGCAACATGCGAACTGGAGATGAGGAGTTCGTGGGAACCAGTGAGGTTGTCGACTCTCTTGCCACAGAGTTGGCGTAGACCACTGGCGTGGATGCTATTGATACGGCATTTTGAGCTCCTTTTGAAACTGAAGCGAAATGAGTATGATTTGGCACCGCTTTAAAAGGAATTCATTGCTCACGACCCAATCACTTCGTGGACGGGATGACTGTGACTCACTGAGCAGAGAATTCTATATTGTATCCGTCACTTCTTCTCATCGAAATACAAACATTTTGGGTACCACACGATAGAGATTTAGCTAAGATGGTTGATATATGTGAGTAATCCTGAATCAAATATCACTGACACATCTGAGCAGAAACTATCCCGAGACGTCCTCGGTTCATTGATAGACAGTGCGCTCCATGAGATGAATCGTGAGAGGTCAGGACTCTTACTCTCTGGAGTCTCCGCAGGCCTTGATATCGGGTTTGGACCGCTCATGATGGCAGTTATTTTAACACTCTCTCCGGGAGGATACGGGGATCTTCCGACGGAATTACTCCTTGCGAGCGTCTACAGTATCGGCTTCATGCTCGTGATCTTAGGACGTTCAGAGCTATTTACTGAACATACAACACTGGCGGTAATCCCGGTCCTTGATAATCAAGCTTCTGCCGGGCAACTCGCTCGGCTATGGGGCTTAGTGTATGTTGGGAACATCGTTGGCGGGGTACTATTTACTCTGCTGGTTGTGCTGCTAATCCCAGGTCTGAGTGTGATTTCGACAGGTGCCTTCGAGACAATTGCGATTAAACTCGTCGCGCACGACTTAGAATGGCTGTTCGTTGGCGGTGTGTTTGCAGGCTGGCTCATGGGACTGTTAGCGTGGTTGATTACAGCCGCCAGAGAAACAACGAGTCGACTACTGATTATATTTATCGTGACCGCCACGATTGGAGTTCTCCACCTTCCCCACTCAATCGCAGGGAATGTTGAGGTTCTTTTTGGATTAATTATCTCTCCTGAAGTTTCAATAAGCAATTATGTGGCGTTTCTTGCACTTGCAACAGTCGGGAACGCCGTTGGGGGCGCTGTGTTCGTTGCCTCGCTCAAATATGGACATGTCGTTCGGGGTGGAAGCTAAACAGTGCATACAATGAGCGCACTCAATGTGAATATGCTGAGGTCATTTCCACATCGGTTTCACTCTCCAAATCAATCGACGGCGGTGAATATTCTGTGAGAGACCGAATATCTCTCTGAGCAGTTGTGTCACTCCGGTCTGGCGCCCCGTGCTCACCTCCGGTGAGAATCAAATTCAGACACTTCTGACACCAATCAGTATTCCTATAATGTCGGATTATACTCTTCACCGCTCAGAAGACTTACGCCACATCGGGTACGTACGAATCGATTTATCGGGATTAGGCGAGAGAGCCTACGACTTTCCTCGTGGAATGAATCGCCACACGGTTCGCATTCATTCAACCCGGCAAGTATGAGCGCCCACACTTCGTGTCAGTGAACGTTGGGATGACGTGCTCCCATCGAATCTCGGCAGTTCGCAAACTGGCAGTTGAATCGGTGTCTACCTCATCAAAAACGAAGCCTGTGGACAACAGAACCGACACAAAAATAATCAGAGAACCCTCAGTCGATCGGAATAGGAGTAACGGGGGGCCACTCTCATCGGCACGTCGGGTCCTGAACCCTCACAGAACAACGAATCGCCCATTGGCGTGGGAAACGATGTGACTCGTGGGAGAATGTCATGAACGGTTTATTGAACACGTGATGGAGACACGCACTATGTGCGCGTTTGATCGAGGAGTGTACGGACGTATGTACTGAGAAAATCAGCGAACGAGTCTGTGAGTTTGAATTCGATGATAAACTAGTTACTATTTCCCTTCGCTGGGGCATATAGCACTGTCATGACAAGTTCATCATCAAAATCACGGAACTGGTGCTCTGTTCCTGGTTCAAGATGAATGACATCACCCGGTTCGACACCCACGTGCTCGCCTTCGATGTTAATCGTTGCACTCCCAGAGGTGATCTGGTATATCTCGTCTTCACCGTGTGCATGCATTGGGTCTTCATCACCTGGTTCAAATCGCATTACCTCAAGACTGAACGAGTCTCCGCGCAGCGACTCAATAGACTCTGCGCCATCTGCAGCGAGTTGACTGGCAGCATCGGCTACTTTGAGTGAATCCATTACAGATGAATATATGATGGCTTATGCGGTTGTATCTTTCGTGTGACCCCGATATCGAGTTGTGTTGATATCGATAAACTAGATATGGCCACGTCGTCAGTAATCACACATCGTGAGCTACGACAGTCAGGTCTCAAAGTATGACGATAGTCTTAGCCGAGGATCAGTGACACATATTCAGAAGTATAATTCATGACGACCGTGTGTCAGCATATATAAACGACGCACCCAATCATTTGTCTCTGGAACACGAATAGCACATATGAATTTGAAGAACGTGATACTCTACATTCTCGTCGGCGCGGGAGTGTTGCTTCTCGCTCGGATACTAATTGGTATCATTTTCGGAATCATTGGCGTCGCAATCGCTTTGATGACACTCATTGCGGTGTTGTTTGCCGTTGGCATAATGGGATATGGGAGTTATCGGCTATTTTCAATGCTTCGGGGCACATCTTCATCATCAGCTACTGTGTCATCACAGTCTCACCAAGCGCCGGAATCAGAAGACTCGATTTCGACGCTCAAAGAACAGTACGCGCGTGGAGAGCTATCAGAACGGGAATTTGAACGCCGGCTGGAGTATGAACTTGATGACTCTTCAGAGAGTGAGGGCCGGAATACACGTGAGGTAAGCCGAGAGTTTGAGTAATCACGACTCAACCGTATATCGGCACGCAGTTATCTAAACAGCTGTGGGGCACTCACGTGCATAGCAACGAATATCGGTGCGTTCCCAGTTGACTCATTACGAGGCATTCTCAACTCAAGTGTGCCACTCCATCGTGTATCGAACTGATATCTCTCTTGTTGGACAGTATCAGTCCAGCCAAGTTGGACCTCGTCGCTAAAACATGCATGACAACCAGCGTCATATAGGTTGAGATTGTTACTCTTTACAACCCAGTCCTCGGTTCGCTCTGTCTGTGCGCGCAGTCCCTCTCGAATCTGATCTCCACCAGTGAGACGATCCGAAATGCCAAATTTCACGATAGATGCCTCGTCTGCAAAAAACTCACCGAGCGGGTCACCATCACGAAGTGCAGCGTAATATGATTTGACTCTGGATTTAAAGCTCATATATACACGATGAACCCAACCAATAAGTCTCTGTGGCTGCGCCCGGTCAAGTCACAAGCGGGCTGGATTTCCGCCTCGTTCCACGATGACGTGCGCTTTTGAAACTCGCACTCATGCAACAGGTATGAGCTATCTTCGAGCAGCACGAAATCGGTTGCTGACTGGTCTTGCAGTAGTTATTCCACTCATTGTTTCCGGATGGGTTCTTGTTACATTAGCACAGGCGCTTGCTAACTTTCTTGGGCCACTGAGTGCTGTTTTCGGGGCCCTCGGGTTCACCTCAACCGGTATTGTACTTACGCTTCAGACAGCCAGCGTCTTAACAATATTAGCTGTCCTGTTCATTGTCGGCACTGTCGCCCAGCGTCAGTTAGGAAGGCGAGTTGTTGATATCGTTGATACGACGGTTCAGCGCATACCCGGTATTGGAACAATATATCAGACCGTGCGGCAAATGAGTGACCTTCTCCTCGCAGCAGACGAGACGGCCGAGGACCAGTTTCGGGAAGTAAAACTCGTTGAATTCCCAGGCCAACAAACATATACGCTCGGGTTTGTCACTGCACCGACACCACCAGCGGGCGTGGTCGACTCTGCTCGTGCCATTCAAACGCAACCGGATATGGAGTATCGAACGCTCTTCCTTCCGATGGCGCCTAACCCTGTGATGGGAGGCCACCTCACACATGTCCCAGCTCACCAAGTTTATGATGTCGATATTACTGTTGAGGAAGCAATTCAGTATATTCTCACGACAGGATTGGTCAATACAGGCAAATAAGCTACAACAAACGCTTGAATCAAACTTAACTCTGCACTCTCAAAAGAACACACGCGATCCAGTTTGAAGACGTCCTGCTGGGCGCGACGAGCAGCAGGATAGAGCAATAGGTGAATACCTCATATCCACACCAGAAGGAGCGGGGTATCAGACGATTCCTTGGTCACTCGGTGAATCGACTCAGCAGGCGACTGAAGCCACCGGGTAAGACCGCAATCAGTGCTTCAGCGATATTCACGAGTGATTTTCTGATAATCCCGTATACAATAGAGATACCGACACAGACCATTACGATTATTTGAAACGCTCCAGTGGTTTGAATGAGTGTCGGAACCGCCAGTAATACCGCTGCTGCGACATCCTCCGGGGCGCCGTCGTACCGGATCCATCGCTGGGGACGTATCCATCGGCCGTGGTAATGGCTGTACACTGCACGATCTGAGGTAGCCCGCCATGGCCTCAGTTCAAGCCCACCACCAAAGGCATCCATGACAGAATGGAGCGATGCGGCAGACACAAACGCGGCAGCTCCAACGGTAATAAGAGTTGGACTCAAAACAGCGGCGAGAAGTAATACTCCTGCACAGACCGTATACCAAACGGGAAAGTGAAGCGTCTGCCGGTGCGCCCCATAGAGGTCAAAGTCGGGAAACAATCCCCCGATTAAAGCGCCAGTGAGCGCGGGAGATGCGTATTCGGGGGCGAATACGATTGTCACGCTCGCAAGAGCCATTCCTGCCAGCGTATGTGTCGTTGCCATCATGTTTGAAAGGTGCCTACTGTATGATACTCCGGTTCTGCTTAGCAGCGTTTCGGCCTGATTCAACATTCCGAGTGAGGAAAGACGATGACACTATGGAATAGCCAGAGTCACTCGGCGGGTCGCAGAGTGTTTCCTATGTCAGCCTGTGATTCCCACAAGGCAGCATAGGCACCATCCTCGGCGAGAAGGCGATCATGCGTGCCTGATTCGATAATTTCGCCATCGTCCAATACGACGATGCGGTCTGCGGTCTGAATTGTCGACAATCGATGAGCAATGATGAATGCTGTGCGATCCTCAATAAGTCGATTCAGACTCGATTGAATAAGCTCTTCTGTTTCTGTATCAACATCGGAGGTCGCTTCATCGAATATGATTATCTCAGGATCGTTAAGAATCGCACGAGCGATAGCCAACCGCTGACGCTGCCCACCGGAGAGTTTGATACCACGTTCACCAATCAGCGTGTCATAGCCATTCGGTAAGTCACTAATAAACTCATCTGCCTCCGCTGATTTCGCTGCCTCAACAATCTGTGAGCGAGTCCCTGACTGTGTTGTATCGTTATGCCACTCCGCATCTAAAATCTCATTGTCACCATATGCAATATTCTCAGCGACCGTTCCCGAGAACAAGTATGGATTTTGCTCAACGATGGCAATTGCATCACGAAGTCGCTCGATATCATACTGTCTGACGTCAACATTATCAACACGGACAGTGCCCTCGTCGGTGTCGTAGAATCGCGGAAGGAGCTTGAGTAGTGTCGACTTCCCCGCTCCTGTCGCCCCTGCCAATCCAATAGTCGTGCCTGCTGGGACTGTGAGGGAGATATTATGCAGTACCGGGTCACGATCACGATAGCTAAATACGACATCATCGAACTCAACAGTTCCCTCTACGTCAGCGGGTTTGATCGTCTCGGCTGGGGTTTGAATCGTTGGGTCCTTGCCGAGAATTCCGAAGACACGCTCAGCGCTTGACTTGGCGAGTTGATACTTGTTCGCTGATTTGCCGATACGCCGCATTGGTGAGTAAAGTCGGCGTAAGTAGAGGAAGAACAGTGCGAAAGCTCCTGCAGAGAGTGCATCCGACTGTCCGGCGATGATATCTGTTCCACCCAAATAGAGAGCAAGGACGAATACGATGCCAGTCGTTAATCGGAGTGCGGCGAAGAATCCACGCCTGATCCGGAGCGCAGCCACCTTCTCATCGTGGTATTGCTGGCTGTGTTCGGCGACGCGGTCTCGTTCAAATCCGTATCGATTAAACGACTTGATGACAGCTGTCCCGCCGATATTATTCTCCAAGCGGGTGTTCAGCCGCGCGACCGTCTCTCGTATTGATTTATACCGTGGTTCAATCCACCGCAGAAAAAGCCAACTTGCAACGCCAATTACAGGGACAGGTGTCAGCGCAATCAACGCCAGCTTCGGAGAGTACGTCCACAGAACAATAGAGATTCCCCCGACGGTGGCAATGACGCGTATCATTTGTCGAAATTCGGTGTTCAGGAACTGCTCGAGCCGGTTAATATCGCTATTGAGGATTGACATCATCCCACCAGTCTGATGCGACACAAAAAAATCCATAGAGAGATGTTGAATATGATCATAGGTGTCATCTCGCAAGTCGCGTTGCACCTTCTGCGCGGTTGACTGGAGTAGGTATCGTGATGCGAATCTCGTCGCCGACCGAATAAGATACGCAATGATTGCAATGATGACTAACTGTTCGAGAATCGCAATTCTTGCAGGTTCTCCGCTGATCGATGCTGGTGAGAGAAGGCCAATATCCGAGAGCAGACCAGGATCGCCAGATTGGAGAATCACGCGATCGATTGCAGTTGCAACGACAATCGGCGGCACAAGCCGCGCGAATCGGGTCAAGAACGAAGCGAGAATACCAATCCCCAATCGCGGCCAATAGGGAAGGGCGTACTCAAGTAGACTGCGAATTGGATGGCCATCAAGATCCTCTCGGACGTCTTTGAAACCACCACTGTCCTGTGACATAATCGTGATTACATTCTGAGCTACTAATGCCACGTGTTCGACAGACGACTTCTAAAGTAACTCACGCTGTAATCTGATATCCTCTGTATATCTCACTCACCGTGTGGTGATTGCATACGAGTTATGTCTCTGTGCTGAGAGTGATAGTGTGGTTAATATCATCACACTCACACTCTTCACAGGCAAGGCTAATGTTCAATACACTCACTTCGATGGTGTCTTTGAATTTGCTCTCGGAGGTCAGATATGCTTCGATATTATGAATGTGTCTCGTGTGGAATCGTCACAGCGGATATCGAGTCCCCTCCGGTCTGTAGCCAATGCGGAACAGCGCAGTTTGAACCAATCTCAGTTGTCTCTGAGAACGCTTCCTACTTTGCCAGCGACCTACAGAGAGCGAGGGAGAGTGCCCCAGGGCTTGACCCCGATTAAGTTTCGTGTGAGTGCGAAACCATACAGTCATATCGAAAAACAATTTACGCCAGCGGCGCCCCGATATCCTTCCAATGGCGTTGCAAAGCGGCGAGAGGGGCTTGCCACGAGCCCACAACCACAAGGTAACTTGCGATGAGGTAACTGAGTAGGTGATACCTCCCTTACCCACTCATGTCTCATTGTTTCTGAGAATGCTACTGCGGCGTTGCTTCGAGGCAGTGACATTCGATGTGAACGTCGACATCGAGTTTCAATCGGTGATAAAGAGCATCACATGATGACGCGCTCTAAATCGAGCGGACCAGCTCGCCGGACGATTGCTCGAATTGGACACTCTGTATTTGCAAGATTATCTGACGCACCATCGAATACGCACAGTGCTGCTTGCTTGCCAGGTTCAATCACCCCCCGATTTAGACCGACAGCTGCTGCTCCAGCTTGGGTTGCCATCTGGAGAACTTCTCGGTCACTCACATCGAATGTTTTGGCAGTGTAGGCCATCTCACGGAACATTGAGGGTGAGTTCAGCATCACATTGTCAGTACCCAGTGCAACCTCTGTATAATCCCGGAGCTTTCGAATAGGCGGCTTACCGACGTCAAGAACAAGATTCGCCCGTGGACACACAGCGACTGGGATATCCAGTTGAGAAACACGCTCAAGATGCTCTTCAGTCACATGGATCATGTGCACGAGCAAATCTGGATCCAAGTCCAAAGCGGGGTGAATATCGCTTGCATCTGGCTCTCCAGCATGAATTGCAAACGGTACCGCCTCTTCAGTCGCAGCATCTCGGTGGGTATGGAATTCCGCATCGTTTGCACCACTGGCTCCATATCCGTCTGCAATTTGAAGCACATCTGGGTCGCCACTCCCAAAAATAAACGCATCAATATCGATCTCACTCGCTGCCTCACGAAGGAGCCTCGTACCGTCAACTCCGGACTCTCGAAAGTCCAGAAATGCTGTCGTTCCGGTTTGTTTCATAAATCGCGCTGTTTGTCTCATTGCCCGTATCGCAGCCGTGTCCTCTACAGCTGCCAGTCTGTTATGTTTCAGACTGTCTGGTGGCGCAACTGCCTCTTCAAGATCGAGGCCGACTGCAGCCTCTTTGGCGATCGAGTCACCAATGTGTGTGTGGGCATTGACAAAAGCCGGTGCAATGATCTTGCTTGAATCGGTTTCACACGTCTCAACAGCATCAATATGATTGCTCTCAATGACGACACGGCCCTCGCGTGGCGTCAATGACTCACCAGCAAGAATCGTTCCTTCGAGTGTATGCATGATGTTATATCTACGTGCTCCTCTCGTACTACCAATTCATTTCACCCAGGCTGGTTTATGAATACCGGGTCACTGTGACAACTGTGATACTGTGTACAACCGGTACAAAGCGACTGCCCTTGGGGTGAGCTCACAAGCGCTTGACGATCATAATTAGATGGGGGTGACAACGTGTGTCCAAATTGCGGCTGAGTCAGAACCAATATACTCTGAGATACAAATTGCTTGGATACATGGTTAATCCTCTCGACTCCAACACGAACGACACATCAACAACCCAATCCAGCTCACAAACGCTGGCTGCAGTCGCACGGCGTGAGCAACCTGCTGAGACTGTGATTAAAAACGCGAGCATCATTAATGTACACACCGGAGAACTTCGCCATAATCGGAGTTTGCTTATTAGTAACGGGCGCATTGCCGCCGTTACCGAGACAGGTGTTGGAGAGGCTGCTGAGCAATCGACCATCATCGACGCTAAAGACGAAATTCTTGCACCTGGATTTCTGGACACACATGTTCACTACGAATCGAGTATGGTTACAGCGACTGGATTCTGTCGCGGTGTCGTCCCAACTGGGACAACCGGTGCGTTCATGGACCCTCACGAAATTGGTAATGTACTCGGACTGAAAGGAATTCGTCAGTTACTCGATGAAGCCGCGAACCTCCCATTGAAGACATTTTGTACCATCCCATCGTGTGTCCCAGCGGCACCGGGTTTCGAGGACGCGGGTGCAGAGATTGATACTGCAGATATCGAGCGTGCTCTTGGGTGGGATGATGTCATCGCACTTGGAGAGATGATGAATTATCCTGGAGTCATCGATGGGGATGATGAGGTACATACAAAATTAGCAGCAACGCATGCTGCCAGTCAACGTGCCACAGGACACTTTGCGAGCAGAGAAACCGACGCTAATCTGGATGCGTACGTCGCCTCAGGAATCTCCTCGTGTCACGAATCCGTGCGAAAGCAAGAGGCTCTTGCCAAGCTTCGTCGGGGTATGTGGACAATGCTCCGACAAGGCTCTGCCTGGAAAGATATTCCAGAGACAATACGATCAATTACAGAGACCGATGTCGATACGCGACATCTCTTGCTTGTCAGCGACGACACACATCCAGACACGATTACCGAAAAGGGACATCTTGACCGGGTTCTACGGGTTGCTATTGCTAATGGCCTCGATCCAATTACCGCTGTCCAGGCAGTCACAATCAACGCTGCAGAGTATTATGGTGTCGATGAAGATCTGGGAGCGCTCTCCCCAGGGAAAATTGCAGACATTGTTTTTCTTGATGAGCTATCGAGCATTGACGTGTCTCGTGTCATGATTGATGGGTCAATTGTTGTTGAGGATGGCACTTGGACCAATACAGACGCGTTACCGAGCAAGGAGGAGCACACGGATGCTGTTCACGAAGCGTTCCCCCCAGCAGCACGCGATACCGTCAAACTGGACAAGCCAACTCAAGAAGTATTCACAATCGACGCCCCAGAGGGTGCAAAAAGGGTGGAAGTGGCCGCCATTCAGGTTGAGGAAAATCAGGTTCCGACAAAACAGATCTCTGCGGAATTAGATGTTCATAATGGGACTGTCGATATCAAGCCTGGTATTTCAAAGGCGGCCGTCTTGGAGCGACACGGTGGTGATGGCTCAGTCGGCCGCGGGTTTATTAGTGGATTCGGATTTGACCGTGGTGCCGTCGCCTCAACAGTTGCCCACGACAGCCACAATCTCCTTGTCGTTGGCAAAAATGATATAGATATGACACACGCAGCCACAAGAGTCATGAAACTTGACGGGGGGATGGTTGCAGTCAATAATGGCGATGTGTTGGCTGAGGTACCACTTCCGATTGCAGGAGTGATGAGCGATCAACCACTGTCGACAGTTACTGAACAAGTTCAACAGCTTGAGTCTGCGTGGGCTGAGCTTGGCTGTTCGCTTGAATCTCCGTTCATGACAATGTCTCTACTGGCCCTTGCAGTCATCCCAGAACTCCGACTCACGAATCGTGGGCTTGTTGATACGGTTGAGTTTGATATTATCGATCCAATACGTCGGCACTGGTGATATCGGAGGATAAACTCTGAGTGGTCTGGACATAATAATTGTGGTATACCGTTGACACGATATTTCGACTATATTGTCAAGACCCCGTCCTCAACTCAAGCCTCGGGGTATCCGCCTCGACCGCCGATGAACTTGAGTGTCTGATCCAGAGTGTGAGTTAATTCGATGGCAGATACTGACGATGCGTCTGATGTAACAACGAATATACCACCCCACCACATAGTATATATATGGCTGGCACTTCATCCTCAGCGACGGACTCGGCCACTGAAACTGGCGATGAAGATGGTGTTCCGACCCAAGGAGAGGTCGTTCCTGAGCGGTTTTCCTCAGATGAGGTGTTTCAGCGGATTGTTGCCGACGCGGACCACGAAGTTACATCCTCAATTCGCGAGTTGTTCTTCAGTGCCCTTGCAGCGGGCTTTGCAATCACAATCACGTTTTTAGTCTATGCATCAATGTCAGCTACTAGCGAGAGTCGCCTCGTCGCTGTCATACTCTACCCGCTCGGATTTATTTATATTATTATCGGCGGATATCAGTTGTATACAGAGAACACTCTCCCTCCAGTGGCGCTAACCCTCGAACGATTAGCTTCGGTTCCGACGTTATTACGACACTGGGT
>UEYZ01000046.1_pt1 | contig 15895 bp, 17 predicted proteins | sample 1903591 | NCBI WGS metagenome assembly UEYZ01 (sample SAMEA4776352, study PRJEB27445) | saltern metagenome | biome: Hypersaline environment; feature: solar saltern; material: Pellet | place: Spain | collected 2014-08 | depth 0 m | reverse complement strand
ATCAGAAATTTGTAAAATAAATGGATGGCCCCAGACGATCACCGACGCCGGGAAGGCGGTTGCCATCGTGCTCTTTGGTGTGAACCTCTGGCTTTTGAAGCCAATCACAATTGAGTGGTCTCCGTACATTGCACTTCAACTAACATCTATCATCGTTGCGACTGCGACTGTAGGGCTTCTATATCAAATTGGAAGATCAATGGCCTCAAAACGTGTCGGACTGCTCATGGGCACGTTTGCAACGTTAGCCAGCCCGGTCGCATTCTGGGCACCACTATCGAAGCGACACACGCTAACGGGATTTCTGGCCCTCGCCGCTCTCTACGGACTGTACCGCAGTCGTGTTGCTACGTCGTCCCGAACAGCAGTTCAATATCGTGTCACTGCATATGTTAGTGTCGGGTTGACAGCGTGGATTCATTCGATTGAGGGACTGTTGTTGGCACTCACGCTTATTCCGATTGATTTTGTAACTGCCAGAACAACTCTTGTGCGGTCAACAGGAGTGATGACCCTCACGCTCATGGTCGCGTTTCTCCCATTTTTTATAACGAACTTTTTGATTTCAGGAAACCTAGTACGTCCACCACGGGCGTTACCATCGACAACGACCTCGAACATAACCGCTCCCGTTGAATCGAATGGGAGTGCAGTCGGCGTGTACGGACAAGAGGAAGCGGTAACGCAACCAGAGGCAGCACAGGCAGGGAGCGACGCAACTGGCACGCTGATTGATTCGCTTGCTGCTGGTGCTGGTGAACGTCTCTCAACATTTCTTTCATATATCGGTAGAAATATCATCACTCTCACACAGCCTGAGCGATGGTACACGACTTTTGTTCGGAATAGTTATGGATTTTTAAGCAGTCACCAATTTACTGTTCCGGCACAGGATTTCGCCGTTCTTGAGTCGATGCCGATCGCTGGCGCTATTATCGGAGGACTGGCTCTCGTAGGCTATCGTGCAGTGCAGGATAGTTGGGACGCTCATAAACTATTACGAAACGATCCACGTCGTATTGCAGATGCGTTCGTCATACTCCATGCAGCGTGGTTAATCATTATATACGTCCCACGACTGCCGCTGCACACCACATATACTGTCCGGTACTTGTACCCACTCTATCTGTATGGAATATATGCGGTCGCCCGGATAGAGTTCGTACAGCAGACTGTACATATGGCATGGCGACGTCTTCTCATATATTATCTTCTTACCATACTGCTTGGTGGAGCTGCGCTTGTTGGACTGCTTGCGGTTTTGGATTCAAATCCAAGTGGGTTCAATCGACACATGGACATGTATACCGCCGCGTTTCAAGTCCACGCATTGGCCGGTGCACTAAGCGGTCTTCTCGTGGGTGCGTGGAGTATTTATGCTGCGATGAAAACTATCAGCGGGCGTGTAGGGGCGATCGTACTTGGCAATGCAGCAGGTATAACAACGTTGTATATTCTCTTTGCATCCTTACGCTATTTCGCATTCACATCACAGTATGCGATTCCACTGAGCCGAGTTCTTGCTCGACTACTTGGAGCAGTCTGAGGATATATTCGAGAGGTCTGGAAGACTCTGACTCACTGCATAAAATATTCTCATTTTTTGATAATTAGAGACCGAAATTGAGCACACAGCTGGGTGCAAAAATAGAGTAATGAGTGCGTATTCACGGATCTGGTCTCGATTTACTTGCGCTCGTGTCAATCTCAGCGAGGTGAGACATATGTCGTATAAAGAATGAGGCGACATGTTCCTCTGGAATGTCTGTCACTCAACTGCATTAGCTTGGCACGAAATCAATGTTCAGTACCTCACAAAGCTGGTTAGTGAGAACGTCTGCTTGCTGAAGATGTGTCCAAGCACCAGCAGCAAACAGACAGTGAAATTCACGAAGACCAACTGCTTAATTTCCTCGTCAACCGACTTGACGAGGAAGTTTCTCTGAACCTCGCCAACAACGCTGAAATCGATCCAGAGGGCATCCACGAGGTCTCGTCGCCGCAACCGCTTCGATCCGGCGTTGGCCGTCGAGACCGAGAGCGCGGACGTTGCGGTCGTAGCGTTGGTCCAGCGTCGACCCGTCGCTGGGTTGGCCGCCCGGTGAGCCGTCGCGACGTCGAGGCCTGGATGGAGACCGCCGTCGACCGGATCGAGTCAGAGACCGATCAAGGGGAGCCGTAATTCATACACGTGTATGGAGCCATCATTACTCGACTGTTCCTATGTGTTCACACATAAGCGGAACATGATGTTTGATCGCGAGAGACATGACCCTGGTTCAAGAAGACCACAGTCGGGAGTGACCGTGACACTGTGATTCTATGGGAGAGACGATTTAGCGGCTTAATATGATCACGAACACGGCGACAGTGATTTGTCATTCTATCCCAATATACTGTATGAAGCAATTAGATTATCAGTCGCTGTACGAAGCGGCTGTCACCTCCGTTGTATCTATCTACCGAGATCCTGGTCAGCGCGGCGCTGGATCAGGGTTTTTTTATAACGACACCCACCTCCTCACCAACGAACATGTGGTTCGGGACCGCGAACGCGTTGATGTCCGGTTTCATGACGGGAGTTGGGAAACTGGGACTGTCGTCGGAAGTGATGTATACACTGACCTTGCAGTAATTCGTGTCTCAGACAGTCCAGTTGAGGCAACGCCCTTGCAGATCGCTGGGGAAACGACACACCCTCAACCAGGACAGCCTGTCGCAGCACTTGGGAACCCACTTGGATTAGATGGGTCGGTCACAACTGGCGTAGTCTCTGGTGTCGACCGATCTATGCCAACGTCAGGGGGGTTCGCGATTCCGGACATCGTTCAGACAGACGCTCCAATCAACCCTGGCAACAGCGGTGGGCCGTTAATCGCAGCAATTGATGATACGCCTGCTACAAACGAGGGATATCCAGTCGTTGGAGTGAATCGTGCAAAGTCTGGTGATAATATCGGGTTCGCTATCTCAGCAAGGGTCATCTCGGAAGTTGTACCGGAACTAATTACCACCGGTCGTTATCGACATTCGTACCTCTGTGTCCAGACATTAGACGTGACACCACGTATCGCCAAAGCGAACGGTCTTGACGCCGCACGTGGTGTTATCGTTGTTGATGTTCGACAGCAAACAGGTGGCGACCGGTTGAAGCCAAGTCATCAGGAACGGCGGGTTGACCGAGTTGCAGTACCAGTCGGTGGTGACGTTATTGTCGGGATCGATGGTGAATCAGTCCGGTCGCATGAAGAACTCACACGCCGCCTATTGACTGAAACAGATCCTGGAAATCCGATTACAGTAGATATCGTGCGCCAAGGCCGAGAGGTGGGCATACAAACAGTCCCTGCTGAACGCCCAGTTGCGGCAGGCGACCGAAAACGCGCAGCGGACTCGTCAACGACAATCCCAATCAACTGACTAGTTATCGACAGACAAATCGAATTGCGTGGAATTGGAGCTGTTTTGTTTTTCCGAAGCATTACGTATGTGCCGAATATCAGAGCATCGCTCAGCCGAGTAGGTATGATTGGAGCGAAGCTCATGTGATGACGCCGATACGTCAGCCAGTTCGTCCGACTCTCCGTTGCACTGGTCGCTTCTGTCACACACGCGCTGGTCGGGGCGACCAGGTCTGCACAAGTTGGTGCGCCTACAGAAGGGACACAACTAGACTCAAAGGAAGCGATTACAAAGTTTTGAACCGAGACTCAACGAATTTTATTTGAAATCAAGAAGAAAACCCGCAATTCCGAGTGCGGAGTAAATTCGGCCAACATTCAGCATGGCACGCCCCTCAAAAAATTGTGTATGGAGAACTGGCAGTTGACTCGGTGTTTGCCTTGTCAAAATAGTAAGCCGAACATGCCAACAGTCGTTACGCGACCAGAGAACTCAGAATCTTTGACTTGATGTGGCTATCAAGACCGTGGCATCACGGTTGACTGTTCAGAGGCCTTCGATTTCCACCCTCCGAATTGACGGATTTCACATGAGAACATCAGGAGGATGTCATTTTGGAAGTCAATGTCTGAAAAGACGCTGAAGTTGTCTCCGTCTAGCGGTCGCGAGGTCAAGTCTGAAGCAAGCATGTGCACTATTCATGAGTTTGTATCATTATCAAAAACTGGACAATAGTTTCATATTTTTGCTACCAGTAGTCATGAATCACAATGTCAGCCAACCGCATTCAGTACGCCGTCGCAATGGCTGTTATGATGGTTGGAGTCATTGTGCTCGTCACGTCACTACTTGGCTATAAGCTATGTGAGCCAGCGTATGCTGCTGTTGCATTTGGAGCCGCTGCCGCTGTGTACCCTTACACACCGAGGATTGGTTGGTTGCGTGAGCAATTGTCGTAAGAACCCAGCTACATGTTTCTCAACCATTCACATGCAGTGTCTGTTTTTATTGGCACCACCACTGGAAATATTATTTATGAGAAACGAGGGAGAGTGCCCCGAGGCTTGATATCGTGAGATGAACCCCGTCCACTAGCCAAAACCCAACAATACCAATACATAAAATTCTTTCACGTCAAACGGGCTTCGAATGACAGAACCCAGTAAAACTCTTGATTTCGAGTTGAATATTGAGAGTGGTCACACGGAAGTTCTACACGATGCAACAACGAAATCTGGAACCGTCTATAATGACTGTTTCGTGACTGATGCGATACACAAGTTGTCACGGCAGATGGTGGAGTGGATGAGCCAGTTTGAGAACGGTGCATAGTGCTTGAAGACCTCAAGGACATGCGAGACAGTCAGGCTGGAATAATCTGTGGCAAGAAGCCTCAGCTGTATTTAGAATCTTCGATTTCCGTGATGCGCGTTGCGTCTTGAACCACTTGACCCCAAGGTGGTTCACTACTGGCCGGTGTGTTCTGCGATCTGTCTGAGAGCCCTTGCAACAGCTTCAAGCTCAACAGCAGAATCAAACGACGTAAACTGATCAAGCGTGTCGCTTGACCAGCCGTCGATACTGTTTTGTTCTTGAATAAATCCCTCAATGAAGACGGCCGCGCGGTAAGCCTCTTGAGCGTCGGGATCTGGAGGGATATCTACTGGAGCGATTGAGTTAATATCGTCGTGATATGTCCGAATATCAAATGTCCATGACCCTGAGGGGTCGCGAAACTCTGCATATCGGCTAAAGCGTATATCTTCGTCTGTTTGCTTCTCTAACATTTATCTATCAATATACTTCTATATATTGCTATTTATGACTTCTTGAGCCAAGCACAGACGTCACAAAGGAGTAAGATATACGAACGCGAGTAAATCTAAATATCATTTTAGATTGTGGGCTGAGGGTCAGCTCGCGAGGTGCACATGACATGCGTACAATGAACTCTGGTCAAAGCGTATTATATAGAGTCTTAAACAACTGAGTAACTTCACGTCATAATATCAATTATTTATTTTTTCTTTTCACAAGCACGCGAATGACGATGGGTGGTTATGTTCCTTCACCTCCCGCCGGTGGTGAGAATCTGACACATCAGATCACAACGAATGCAGATGAACCCTCCACTGGCGTGGAGTATGACGACGGCCACCATCTTCCAGAGAGGGTAATCAAGCTATTCTTAGTCTGCTGGGATGATTTTTTGATCGGGAGAATATTGAGCCAGATTTTGCTGAGACTTCTCATTGAGAGCGATCAAAGTTCGGCCCCATCCACCAACTCAGACACAGAGGCTCGCCTTGTGCTTGGACATACGAGGAGACACTCCAGAGAGGATCGATATCTATCTGAACTTACGAGGAAAACGCAGAGTGAAACTGAAATATCTCGCGAGCCCCAGGGCTTCGCCGTTTCGAGTCTGCACTACAACTTAGCAGGCGAAATTTAATTTTTTCCGGCCTTCCACAAGTGGGGTTGGCTGGAATTCACACTTGAACACCTCGCTGGTGTCTGTGGGAGTCGGCCGCTCCAGACCCAGCAACACAACTGCCGTCGCACGCTCACTGAGCGATTTTGAGAGGAGTCGCATTTCCAAACCGACTCAGTCAGCATTGGATGAAGATCATTCACCCATCTTTTGAGTTCTCTAACTGTGAGTTCCTGTAAGTCATGCAGCGTCAGAAATCTTCATCTCGGCTCTCGGGGTCACATCAAAGCCCCGAGGCACTCGCCTTGCTGTCCGTAGAATTCTCTGCAAAGGGGTCAATTCAGCGTTTTCCGGATCGGATACATTTGTAACTATTACGCACGATTCTGTCCTGCAATTAGCAAGTAGTGAGATCAGTGTTGAGTGACTGCACCTCACTGCATGGGCAGGTCAAAATCGACCCTCCCGCATACGAAAGAAAGCAACGGTGGTACCAGTCGCTGTTTCTACAGAGAGACGAGGCGAGTACCTTTGGGGCAAATGGAAGACGGAGTCTTGCGTAATGATTCCGAACTCGCCTCTCAGACCTCGTCGCTCCAGACGCTTCACTCTAATAAACTGTCGCATAGATCTTAGTTGCAGGGTCAACCAGCGGGCTGCAGATACTCATATCTCACTTTGGGGGTGCCGTTGGACATCCGCGTCTTCAGGAGCGGAACAGAGTATTTTATCTAAATTCCTCAGTAAATGTGTTGACAACACTATTACTTCCTATGATAATAAATCGGTCACCATCTCTCATCCGCAAATCAGGCTCAGGGTTCGTCAGCAACTCACCGTTTCGTTCAATTGCGACGACTGTTGCTCCAGTCTGGTCACGAATAGCTGCCTCTTTAAGCGTCTTGCCAGCAAGCTTTGGTGCAGTTGTCCGTACAATCTCAAATTGTGTCTCCAACGTCAGCACTTCCTCCTCGTCTAACAGAACCGACGAGAGCATCCGCCCAGTGACTGTTGAGAGCGCGAGCACATACTTCGCACCGGCCCGATAGAGCTTTGCTGTATTTTCAATGCTGTTCGCTCGTGCGATCATCTCGGTGTCAGGCGCAGATTCCTCAATAGCAGCTGTCGCGTACATCGTCGTCGTATCGTCGTCAACTGCCAAGACAACCAGTCTGGCATTTTCAATACCGGCTTTCGTCAGTGTCTCCCTATTTGTGATATCACCAGTAACGTCAACTCTGTCGTCATCATTCATATCGATCACTGTCGGTGAGACACCGTTGGCTTCCAATGTCTGAACAGTTGCTTGTCCAACAATGCCGTGCCCCGCAACAATGACCTGATCATTACCGGATAACTTTGGGGAAACTGTCTGACTATTTACCTCTGCAAGAGCTTGGTACCTCCCAGCAACGAGTAAGAAGCTATTCTCATCGATTCGCACCTCAGGACCTGGTGCAGAAATGAATTTGCCGTTAGACCACACCCCAATAACGGTGACTCCGATCCGCTCTTGAAGATTTAATTCTGCGAGCGTCTGTCCTGCCAGTTCACTCCCTTCTCCGACGCGGAGCTCTGAAATATTGAACTCCTCACTCAATTCGACTGTTTGAACAAGCTTCTGTGTGATTGGAAGTGTGGCCCTGCTTGCGAGCGCATCGCCCAGAGCCTGCCGGGGCCGAATAACCCGATTGGCACCTGCATATTCATGATACTGTGCATCCTGTTTATTTTCGGCGACGCTGATAATCCTCAGATTCTCCCGAAGTTCCCTTGCAGTAAGAATTACTGAAACATTCTTTTTATCAGAAACGTCCGCCACAAGTGCCTGCGCTTCAGAGATATTCGCAGCTTTGAGTGTCTGTGCTTGTTCAGGATCACCATAGATTGCTTCGACTCCGCGGGTATTCAGATCTAAAACCGTTTCTGAGTCGTCATCGATGACCACATGTGGAACATCTGCAGCCTCAAGCTCTGATCGAAGGACGTTCTCACGTGAATTGTACGAGCAGATAATAATGTGATTACTAATCGTGGTCGATTGCTGAGGTTTATTTTCAATCGCTTGCTGAAAGAGTGGGATAGCGAATACTGGCAGTGCTAAGAACACGAGGAGGACACCAGTCAGATTCATGCCGATTACGAGAAGATTCATTGCGGCTGTGTTCCAATACTGAGTATCGCCCCCAAACCCCGCTGTGGTAAATACCTCAATGACTGTCTGTAAAGATTCAAATATCGTTATCTCAATCCCTTCAAACCTCAGCACTGCCCACTGATATACAAGTGAATAAATAAGTACGAGCAATGCCACACCAGATAACGATAGCACGAGGCGCCGCTGTAGTCCGGTCGTTATCATACATATCTGCTGATAGTCACGAACGGATGAGAGTTTACATATGTGGTACGCTCGTAATTCACGATAACGACGGCAACCGTACCGTTCCGTCAACGGCTTCGGAGTCAAGTGGAGCGGTTTGAGACGCGGAGCGTCTCGTCATCGGGGGAGCGGAAATCTTCGATTTCCGAATAAAGGCTTGATTCTTGATGAAGAACACCCACGTCCCACTGTGACGTGGAAGCAAAACGGCATCAAGCACGACTCAAAAACAACCTCGCCTCTCGAAAGAAGCGAATCACAAGAGACACTCCAAAGCGTGGGAGTACGTTCTTGTCGAGTATGAGACTTGATGCGGTGTCGCAGCCGAGAATCTGCAACAGGCCAGGGCGCGGTCTACGACAGTGCGAAGAGTTGATGGAAAATGCACCTCGTGTGTAAATACGAAGTCAAGACACCTACCGCATCCGGAGGCGAGACGGCAAGTATCGACATCAGTCTCTGTGACTTCGCGGCGGTCGCGTACGGAACCGAGGAATCCAACTTGTCCCCCGGAAATCGCCTGAAGCAGAGCGGATACCACTTTCCGACAGCAATTGCCACGTGCGATGATTCAGGCAGCGCAGAAGCCACTCGCCCGCACGCGAGGTGTTCAGAGTACCGAACGAACTCTTCCACGGTCTTGCTACACACATCATTGAACGGTGTGTTGAGCAGGAAGTTAGACGAACTAACGTCGGGAAACCCGCTGGCGCTTGACATCCTCCTGCGCCTAAAGACGCAGGAATCCCAAAAGTTGGGATATTATGGTTTGCAGTCTCCCTGTTCTCTCATGTGAAACAACCCGCTTTCGCGGTCGAACAAGAACACTCCGGGCTGTGCCAAACAGCCGTTACTCATATCCCCCGTCGGGGGAGTTTGAGTTATCTTTCTCCGAATATTTACTGCACCATTCACATCTGCATTCATCGTCTTACCACATGAATCACACACGTACAAGCCACGTTCTACACGATTCTTGTTTCGTTTCCGCCCACAACATGAACACGTCTTACTCGTATCTCGCTCACTCTCTCGGTCAACAAGAATACCATATTCTTCCGCCTTATATTCGAGCAGATTCGTAAAGCGGTCAAACTCCCATCCATGCAGTTTCTTATTGCCCGACACACCCCAATTGCGTGAATCACCATCTTTACCATCTCGAATGCCGCTGAGATCACCAACAGCTATCCGCTCCACCCCCTCTTCAACACACCGTTGAACAATATGCTTACTGAGAGTATCTAAAAAGTGGTCTTGACGCCGGGAGAGTTTCTGCCGGGCTTTTCGGGCACGTTTTGACGGACCATTCTCGCCTTCAGTCTGGTATTTCTCACGGGTGAAATAGTGTTTATCTTCTTTCAACACATTCCCCGGATACAACTCACTGACACCATCTTCATAGTCAATAGCAAGATAGTTGTCAATACCAAGATCAATACCAGCCGTCTTGTTACCGGGTGCATCTTTCACTGGTATCTCTTTCTTACAGACGATATGCAGTTCCCACATATCATCATTCCAAACAGCACGCACCTGCTGAATGTTCTCAACGTCTACATCAGGTCGTGTTTCATACTCTGCGAGAATGAAATCAGACCAACCCTGTTTTAGATTGGAACCTTTTGAGAGACGCAGTTGTCCGTGTTTGTCGTCATGTTTGATAGCACCTTTTTTCCATGTCACGGTAGAACGCGGATGTTTATCATCACACTTTCTGAATCCCGGCGGGTTATTGCCGTCATCAGAGTTGTACCACCCGTTAAACGCCTCAGCAAGCTCTTCAAGAACTCGCTGTGCTCACTGAGCGAAGCTCATTGGCATCACGAGACGGCGGAGCCGTCTCGAACGAACTTGACTGCGAATGTAAATCATTAAAGCGTTCATGGGTTTTCAACTCAGATTTCAACTCAGACTCATCAGGTATCTCACCATCATTATCCCACCGTTGTTCCGTGTAGTAGCGTGCAACATTCCATATTTTGGATGCAGAAAACCCACACTTATTTAGCTCATCACAAACCTGTTCATGATTCGTGATATGTGCAACGTAAGTGCGGGTTGTCTTTAGCATCTTTTCGATACACTGTTTTTTTATGAGATACAGCATATACAAATGATGTGGTATGATAATATCCAAATCTGCTATCGATTGTGGACTATTCACAGAGTTGTCGGATTCATCCCGCGCCTAAAGATGCGGGTATTCTCCTTGTTCTTTATAAGAGAACGGCCAGCCAGGAAATTGGGGCAAGCACGGTAGCCTCAACTTGCACGGGCGTTCGACTGCTTCACCAACATCCTCAAATACAACTCAAAAGTTGGAGGCATCAACACCGTCGAAGTGTCCGAACGTGACATGAGCAAGACGCGCTGCGCGTGCAGGAAAGGAGACGAGAGTGAGCGTGTCGCAAGGTTGCATGTATGCGAATCGTGTGATGCGGCGTTCAGCACTGATCTGAACTGAACGGGACGGGACGGGACGAAGAGTATCCGTTTCAATATCAACGATGAAGTGACTCTGTGTTTTTGATCGGTTTGGACGATCATAGAACTCCCGGCTGGTTGGCACAACCTAGAGTTTAGCTGAGTTTTCCCACGGATTCTCACCGATGGAACAACTGCGAGACTGCAGACCCTCATGTTCCAATCCAGCGGTGCAGTGCCGTGGGATTTCTGCATCTGAAGACGAGAGAATATGTCAACCGTGGCTGTAACTCATTTCACGCGCCAAGTTTTTTCTCTGGGATTTGCTGGAAGTGCTAAATGAGGAGGTTATTCACATTTCTATGTATTAACATCATATCGTTGCTAACTCAAGAGCAGCACTGAAACATTGATGAGAGTGTCTTTGTGGTTTTTCGGAGGCCGCAAGACAGTCGATTATTTCAAACAGGTAGTGGATGTGGATTTCTGTGACTGCTATCAGTCGCACCAATACTCCTGTACACCCCGCACAAGGCGTCTGCCCTGCAATGTGTTCACAGCATCTTTTCAATACATCACGAGAGGTTGCTACATCGCGGTTGAAACGACGGCTGATTTGCGGGATCCGCAAACGGTCGGTCGTATTTTAAATGTACGTACAATATCAATATTAAAGATATATCTGTGAGTCTATCTGGGTCATACACACAAACCGATCACACAGCGGAACGTCGCGTCGCCATCGCAGGTGCAGGCAGAGTGGGACGCCGGACAGCTAAGCATCTGAGTGATCATGGTCATGATGTATATATCATAGAACGTGATTCCAAAACTGTCGATACAGTCGTCAATAACTGTTCAGGTGTCGTGATCGAGGGCGACGCTGAAGATCCACAAGTTCTTCACCAGGTTGAGCCCCGACGGGTGGATGTTGTTGCGGCTCTGACCGGTGATGCAACGACCAACTTCGCGATTTGTGCAGAGATGCAACACTTGACAGAGGATGTGCGGACTGTGGCACGAGTGAACAATCTTGAAAGAGTGAATACGACAAATGAGTTTATTGATGAGATTGTGTATCCTGAACGGATAGGCTCAAAAGCTGCAGTCAACCGAATTCAGGGAGAGAGTGTCCAAACAATAGAGGACACCACAGGAGATGTTGACATTCTCAACATTCGGATTCACCCACGGTCTCCTGCGGCTGGTGAGCAAGTAGAGGACATACGTCTCCCCGATGGCTGTCATGTGATTTCGGATGCTGATGGAACCAAAATCGCCGGTCCCGAAACGACACTCAAAGGTAGTCGTCGATATCTTATTGCCGTAGAGCCGCATATGATTGATGACGTACGAAAGCTGTTGATCGGATAGCTAGAATGGGGGAGCAAAGACAACAGAGAGAGCAAAGTCACACCGCGAATGTCCGCCTGGAACGAGCAGACACAGAAATTGAGATGTTCGTTAGTAGCCCAGCGCCTACTTGTCTGTTTAGTTGCGTGAAATTATTCAACACTCATACCGAGCCAACATGACTGCATATGATGATACTTACTGAATTTATGACTCAATCAATCCACAGCAGCACGTTGATCATAACTAATCCAACGTTCTTTGTCATTCCAATCGCTTCTGTCGGTTACCACGGTTACGTCATTGATAATGTAGCAGCTAAAAACAACTCAATGATGAGTCTGTTATCATTCGTTTACTCAATTCGCATGAGCCTGCTCTGGAATCAATCAGGGCACGAGAGTAGAAACACGTCTCAGGAGTGGAATCACTCGCTTGCCACCCACCAAGGGGTTAATTAACACATGAAAAATGATCTTGAACGAGACCTCGGTTTGTACGCAACAGTCACAATCAGTATGGGTGCAATGATTGGGAGTGGGATTTTTGTACTCCCTGCATTAGGTCTCAAAAAAGCTGGACCGGCAGTGATCATCGCTTATATCCTGGCTGGATTGGTCGTGTTACCGGCTGCACTCTCAAAAGCCGAAATGGCAACCGCTATGCCCGAGTCTGGCGGGACATATCTGTACATTGACCGGGCGATGGGACCATTAGCTGGAACGATAGCTGGAATCGGCGCATGGTTCTCGCTTGTGTTCAAGAGTTCTTTTGCACTGGTTGGATTGGGTGCATACCTTCTCTTACTCGTTCCGATATCGGGTGGATTGGTAAAGCTCGTCGCACTTGGACTTGCAGCAGTTATCGTTGTGCTCAACATCGTTGGCACGGAGCAGAGTGGGAAGGCCCAGTCGATTATCGTCACTGCTGTCGTGTTTGCGCTGGCAGCATATGTTCTCAACTCTGGACTTGTTATCGACACAGCGCGTTTTCAAGGATTCACTGACAAGGGAGCAGGCGGGGTTGTGACAGCGGCAGCATTCGTTTTCGTCTCTTACGCAGGGGTAACGAAGATTGCCAGCGTTGCTGAGGAAATCGAGAACCCAGACCGGAATCTACCACTTGGAATTCTCATTTCGATGGGAGTGATGATGCTGCTCTACACACTAGTCGTTACGGTCGTAGTTGGTCTGAACGATCAAGGCGTTCTGACGACAAGCGGGCCGAATGGTGGACCATCACTGACACCGATGGCAGACGGTGCGGGTCAACTGCTTGGCGGAGCCGGTGTTATTGTCATTTCGCTGGTCGCCATATTAGCGTTGACTTCTATGGCCAATGCGGGGGTGCTGGCGTCCTCAAGATTCCCGTTAGCGATGAGTCGAGATTCACTAGCACCTATGCAACTTGCCCGAGTAAGTGAACGGTTCAGCACTCCGAGAAACTCAATTTTAATAACTGGCGGTCTCCTTTTGTCGCTCATTGCATTCGTGCCAGTTGTTCAATTGGCGAAGTTGGCCAGCGCATTTCAGATTCTTGTGTTCGCAATTGTGAATATTGCTTTAATCGTATTCCGCACAAGTGGAGTCGATTCCTACCAGCCCTCATTCAAAGCGCCCGGTTATCCATACGTCCAACTTGCCGGATTCGCTGGCGGACTGGCATTGCTCACTCAGATGGGGATGCTCCCGATCCTTGGTGCAGCCGGTATTATCGTTGGTGGCGCTGCGTGGTACCTCGTGTATGGCCGCTCTCGAACGGACCGTGAAGGAGCGATTGGTACTCTTCTCGCGCGACAGCAGGATGGAGAGGTTGCAACGAGCGACTGAGTCGGCTCCCGCAGGGAAAGACTGAGTTACTCCCGCAGATTAGGATATATAGAATTGCCTCGTTACCCACACCTCAAGTGTAAATCTGGCTTCACACTCTAGTAATCACGCACAACAACCAGCACGCGAAACTTCACCGGAGTATCAACTGTGGGGCGACCCTGCACTCGCTACAGGACAAATGTGAACTCTGATACGACGAAATCACGCTGACGGCAACGACACAAAGAACACCAGGGACACCATCATCATGACAACCAGACTGGGCATATCCGTTGGGATGGGATTAAACACCAAGTGAGCACGCATGAGGAGTGCTCGCCTGCCGAGAATCAATTAAAACAAGCGTTCACATCGAAAAATGTCTATCCACAGGGTGTGTAAATGATAATAATGGATTGTTTCAGGGGACACTGACGATTGGGTATTGACTTCGTGTGGTGAATGAAATAGAGCTAAACCTACTGATGTGCGTATATCAGTGATGGAATCTACGGTTCGTTATTAACTAAATGTGAGCAAAGCATGGGACCCAGATGATATATTTGATATACTGGCAAGCAAAGATGTTCGGCGTATTTTGGTTGCGACGAGTGTTCAGCCAATGTCAGCCAAAGAACTGGCTGAAGTTTGCGACCGGTCATTGGCGACGATTTATCGGCGCGTTCAAGCCATGGAGAATTATAATCTCCTCACTGAGGAGGTTACGAGAGATCCTGATGGGACACAATACAGTGAGTATAGGAGCGAATTAAATGAGATTACAATCAGTCTTGAACAGGGACAACTTGACGTGGATATTAGTATTGAAAAAGATGCTGTGGATCAGTTTGCTGAGCTCATCCAGGATCTTGAACAGTCGGAGAAGCAGGACGGTCAAACTGATACGGAATAATGAGTAGTGACCCGACACTCTGGATGTTAGTATTCAGTAATGTCTTTGTGCTTATCATTGGAGGGAGTCTTACATACTATGGGTTTCAAGCACAGCGCCGCGTGGGCAAGCCAAATTTAAAGTATGCAACGCTCGGGTTTGCACTTGTCACTCTCAGCACCATTGCTGAGGTGATCTACTCGCCTGCTGTCATCGGTATTTATGAAATATCTGGCTCCTCACTTCTCATTCTCTATACCATTGAGTCACTGCTCATTGGGTTTGGATTAGCGAGTATTTATTATTCCGTGCGCGGGTCGTAGATGCGTGTAATCCAGTTAGCTTTTGGAAACACATGTGCTGACGAACTGCGCTGTGATCAGCAATCTCAAAAGATATTCCATATTTGAGTAAATCAGAACGCAGTAAGAGGAAGGATAATAAAAAACACCGATTCAGACGAATGTCTCTGACTCAATCTGATTTAGCACTTCGGACGACAAAAGCTGGATCGTCTGTATCGGCAGTCACCTGTGCAGGGACATTGCCCAAGATCCGATCACGTAGTGAGGGCTCTGTCTCACCTAAGATGAGGACATCAAACGATTCACTGATATCAACGATACTCTGACTCGTATCAGCTTCTTCGGACAGTTGCTGGCTAATTTTGTCAGGGTCAACACCTGCATTCATCAGTCGGTCGGTTGCATCTGATAGGATTTCCTCGCCTGATCTCCGGTCAGACTCATCACCAGTGTGGAACAGTGTAACGGCTGCTCCAGTCGCAGTTAGTAACTCCTCGGCGAACGAGAGAATCCGGTCAAAGTTCTTTTTCCCACGAACAGGCACAAGTACCTGTTTCACCTCGTCTGCGTTACCGGATGTCAGAATGACGTCGCATTCTTCCTCCAGCGCAACACGATTGACTGTTTTGTCACGGGCTTTCCCAAATACAAGCCGAGTGGTTGCAGACACCTCTGCATCCTCAAGAAGGTTAGTAAGCCCATTGAGTTCTTGACGAGCGTCGTTTTCGAACTGGTCACGGGCTGCCGAAGGCGGCGTTTGATCTGGCAATCCGTAGTGGCCAAGCAAAACAACCTCCATTGACGGAATGCTTCTAACCAATGCGTCTGGAACCGAGTCGGCATCTGGGAGTTCAAGCGGAACAAGGACTCGGTGTGACATATATATAT
>UEYZ01000057.1_pt1 | contig 16167 bp, 10 predicted proteins | sample 1903591 | NCBI WGS metagenome assembly UEYZ01 (sample SAMEA4776352, study PRJEB27445) | saltern metagenome | biome: Hypersaline environment; feature: solar saltern; material: Pellet | place: Spain | collected 2014-08 | depth 0 m | reverse complement strand
CTGTGGTTGTCAGGCGTATCCCCTGCCTACTCACTCACTTCGCTTGTTGCTTAACAGTTGTTGGTAATTTGATTTCTTTATCCGAAGCGGAACGGTTAAGCGGACGTCCCAGGTGAACCAACTGTGGCTTCGGATATAAACACTGGTCATATTTCCAACGACTGTTAAGCAGGGGTCTTGCCCTCTATTTTAGCAGTTTGCAGGCGCTTAGCCCCCGCCCTCAAGCAACAATCCGCAAGTAAGTACGGCGAGGATACAGCGTCGCCAGAATGTGAGTGCTGGTGTGACAACGAACCGCTCTGCGATTCTGATGTGCGAACGAGAGTTTCGCTCTCGTTCACGCCTGTGGAGACTGCGCTTGGTCTGTTCACTTTCTCTGGGGCATCAGAGACCGGGATGGAAAGCGCGTTCATGAGAGAGCATCTCACAGTTAGACGTCGTCTGACATCGTCACCGAAACAGCGAAGCCTCAACAAGGCGGCGAGTAGGCAGGGGTCGTTCGTATAAAATCGCGTGAGGGTCGAATGATGTATGAGACTGTGTGTGAGATGATAGCAAATATTGAACCGTTCTGAACGACGCGGGATACACAGTCTGCTCTACGAGTTGAACGAGAGCGCAGGAACGACTCAGTACTTCTTTACTGCACCAGTCAGTGTGTAAAATTCGTCCATTAACTCGTCACGATCTGCTTGCCACGTTTCGAACGCCTCAGGCGTCGATGGATATTCAGCATATAGACGTGTAATCTCTTTTGCACGTTGACTCACCTGATACAGTTCATACAGCGCATCCCAGTGACCAAACGTTCCAACAAGAGTTTTCAACTTGAGGAGCAATCCCATATTTGAAGACCCACTGCTCAGTGCATCTGCAAGCTGTTGACCGGGCACTGCAGAAACAATATCCACCAGTTCATCAACATCTCTTGAGGTTCCCCAGAGATTATACAGATCAATCGCAGCAAACCGCTTGCCGAAACTAGTCATTACATCCTCATTATACTGCCAGAGATTGTGCTCCGATACGTCGCCCTCGCTAATTGCTCGTACGATATGTTTTGCTGCCCAGTGCGCCGATTTCGCCGCGCCTGGAATCCCTCCCCCAGTTGTTGGATTGACATGACCGGCCGCATCACCCACTGCAACAAACCCATCAGCCACGGCTGAGTCATATGGGCGTCGCGTCGGGAGAGATGCGCCAAGTTTGTCTTTCACTGTCCCGTTTCGTAGCTCCGGACGAGTCTGAATATCACGTTTGAGCGTTTCGACAAGCTCTATTGGCTCTTCAGTCATCTGGAACCCAAGACCAACGTTGATCTCAGTCGATGTTCGCGGGAAGTACCACAGATAGCCAAGCTCCTTGGTCGGCTTGAACACAATCGCATCGTCGTATGAAACCGGCTCAGGGACATTGAGAACCTCCCTGTAAGCTGAACAGAACTGTGAATACGACACATTCGTATCGAAGTGGGAATACTCAAACTCAGTCTTATCTTGTAGAATAGAGAGTGCACCAGCCGCATCAACCGTGACCTCTGCCTCATATGTGAGCAGTGTTCCATCACGCATCGCTTTGACTCCCGTGACGGTACCGTCGTCGGTCTGCTGTACATCCTGGACAACCGTATCATAGTGAATTTCTGCGCCAAGACGCTGCGCTTCAGAGAGAATAACCTCTCCGTAGCGCTTCCGATCAATAACGGCTCCATAATCCCCGAAGTCAATATCGACGTCGTCTCCTTCTGGATTCTCAAAGACAGCCCGTTGGATTCGCTGATTGGTGAATGCTTCATCTTTGAGGTGATCAAGATCAATAATATCCGGGAAGGTACTCGTGCCTTTGATTGCATCACCGCAAGCAATATGACCCGCTTCGTCAGCTGATTTTCGTTCCAGGATCACGGCATTTACACCTTCGGCCGCTGCTGTCGCAGCAGCAAAAGCCCCCGCCGTGCCTCCGCCAACGATGACTACATCGTAGGCTCTGGTTGACATACCCACATATGGCATTTGAAACTTCTAAAAGTAACCGGATTCGTACTTAAATCCAGAGTGAGTTAATAAAATTCTCGAACCAGATCCATTGCCCCATCTGGGGCACCATTGGTCATCACTGACATGTTTTCATCTAACGCATGTTGCTCGTCGTATGCGGTTGAGTGTTCATCCTGCCATAGAACGCCCTGATACTCACGTTCATTGTCAAGGATTTTATCCTTAGCCGTCTCATAGTCTGAAGGGTCATGACCCTCCTCGGCAACGTCTGCAAGATTCTCTCGGAAATACTCGTAGGTGTCGACGTCGTTGAATGTCACACAGGGACTAAACACATTGACAAATCCGAATCCATCGTGTTCAATTGCTTTTTGAACGATTTCAGCGTGGCGTTGTGCATCCGTTGCAAACGACTGTGCAATGAATGTTCCACCCGCAGCTAAGGCCAGCGCAAGCGGATTCACCGGTGGTTGCTGTGGTCCCTCAGGTGTTGTTGAAGTCTCGAAGTCTTCGCGTGAAGTTGGTGAGGCCTGTCCCTTGGTCAGCCCGTATATTCGATTGTCCATCACGATATAAGACATATCGACATTCCGTCGTACTGCGTGGACAAAGTGACCTGCACCAATTGAATAACCATCACCATCTCCGCCTGCAACCATTACTTCTAAATTCGGGTTTGCAAGCTTTACACCGGTTCCAACGGGGAGTGCCCGTCCGTGAACACCATGGAGCGCATACGAGTGCATGTATGTTCCAATCTTCCCCGAACAGCCAATCCCAGCGACAATAAACGTGTCATCTGGACGGTTGCCTGTATTCGCCAGTGCTTTCATCATTCCATTCATGGTCCCGAAATCACCGCATCCAGGACACCACGTTGGTTGTTTATCGGACTTGAAGTCAGTAAATCGTATATCTGAACTCATGCTGTTAACGTCACCAATTTCTGTTTAATTTTCGTTGCGAGCTCATCCGCTTTGAATCGTACGCCGTCGTACTTGATGATTCGATCGACTCGTGAAAGTGTGTCATGTTCGACGATATCGGCGAACTGCCCGTTTGCGTTACATTCGACGACAATCACTTGATCAACCGTTTCAATCGCATCTGAGATATCATGGCGTGGGAAGAGGTATGGAATTGAAAGGAATCGTACATGGATATCTTCTTGAGCAAGGGTATCTATTGCCTCACGAAGTGCGCCCTCATTTGACCCCCACGAAAGAATGAGTGTATCTGCGGCTTTCTCACCGAATTCCCGAGGTGACCAGTCCTCTTCGGTCCGTGCTGTTTCGACCTTTTGATTCCGCTTATTGACCTGTCTGACACGCATCTCTGTATCTTCGGTGCGCCGCCCCAGCTCATCATGCTCGAGCCCTGTCGACATGTGCGCTCCGCCACTTGTTCCTGGGAATGCTCGCGGCGAGACACCGTCCTCTGTTAGAGCGTGGGGTTGGAACTGCCCCTTTTCATTCTGCCATCTATCGACTGCTTGCTCATCGACAACCCGACCACGGTTAATCTCGACGTCGTCCATATCGAATGTGTCTGGTGTGAATGTTTGCTCGGTGACTGCTAATGAGAGGTCTGCAGCCACATACACTGGAGTCTGATACTGTTCAGCTAAATTGAATGCCTCAACTGTCTTCCAGAAGCACTCTGCAATCGTTGTCGGTCCTAAAATGAATCGGGGAATCTCTCCATGTCCACCATACAATAACATGTTTAAATCGCCTTGCTCTTGCTTCGTTGGCATGCCGGTCGATGGACCTGACCGCATGACATCAACAATCACTAACGGGGTTTCCGAGGTAGCGACCAGCCCAAACGTCTCAGTCATCAGGTCGATTCCCGGCCCAGATGTGGCTGTCATAGCTCGAGCACCTGCCCGTGCAGCCCCGAGTGCGATATTGATTGCGGAGAGCTCATCTTCTGCCTGCAGGACGTGACCACCAAACTGTTCGATCCTGCCTGTCAGGTACTCCATTACATTCGTGGCTGGCGTGATAGGGTATCCGGCGTAAAATTTACATCCAGCGGCGATAGCACCCATTCCAATCGCCTCATCGCCGTTCAGCAATACATAATCTGCGTCGGTTGTTTCGAGACTGTATGGCAGCTCTGGAGTCTCCTCGCTGACAACGTAATCCCGCCCGCTTCGTGCTGCTTGCTTATTGTTTTCAACAAGCGCCTTGCCCTTTGAACCGAACCGTTTCTCAAGTGCACTGTCGAGATTTTCGATCGGGAAATCTGTCACCGCACAGGCCGCACCGAGAGCGACGACGTTCCGCATGATTGCACCTCCGGCGTCTTCAGCAAGCCGTTTGAGTGGTACGTCTAATCCAATCATCCCTTCTGGGATTTCGACATCCTCCATTGTCGTCCGCTCGCCATCGTAAATGATGACTGATCCGTCATGTAATTCATTGAGATTTTCATCGATTGTTCGCGGAGTCAGTGCGATGAGAACGTCGAGGCGGTCTACGACGCTTTGAACCGGATTAACGGCTGTTCGCACCTTATACGCAGTGTAGCCTCCGCGAATCCGAGAGGCAAAGTCTTTTGAGGTGAACACGTGGCGCCCGGCACGAGAGAGCGCCTGCGCGAAAATCTTTCCCGTAGAGTTGATGCCATCCCCCGCCTCGCCGCCGATGGCCCAATTAAAGTCCGCAGGCATGTATCTAAAATGTACCAACTAACCAATCAAAAGACTTCTGAAAAATACGTTTAATATCTACCCGTGTCTTCTATACAGGTTCAGTATTTACAAATATAACGCGCCATTTTGTACAATGTCGGGTATCTCCCGTATACTTGTCCGACAACCACACGGATGTGTTTGCTATCATGTATGTCCCACAGTTCAGGCCTCCGGCACTCGTGAGCGTGGAATCCGCTAACAGTAAGGCCCTTTTTATCCGGTCAGCTATGTCTCATATGGACGATACCGTTCGTGTCGCGGATATTGATGCTGTTGGGTCCCAAACTGTTGCCATTCAGTTTGAATCTCCAAGTGAATTCGCTGCACACCCTGGACAGTTTATGAAACTTTCTGGCGAAGTCAATGGCGAAAATTACAATCGATTCTACACACTCTCCTCTTCAGATATGATAGATACTTTTGAGGTAACTGTTGGCGTTGATCCTCAAGAGGCTGGCCCCTTCAGTGAGCACCTTGGCAACCTCACTCAGGGAGACCAGATCCGCGCGAGTGGCCCGTTTGGACAGAACTTTTATGCAGGCGAGCCAGCAGTTGCTATCCTTGCTGGTGGCCCTGGTGTTGGACCTGCTGTCGGAATCGGTGAAGCAGCAGTGGCTGACAATCATGATGTAACAATCATCTACCGAACAGACGATCCTGCGCATGGCACACGGCTGAATGAACTCGATAATGCGGGCGCCTCGGTGGCTATTACCGATGAGAGCCTTGGGCGTTGGGTCACCGAGCTTATTTCAGATGTTGATAAGACACAGATCTTCATATATGGGTTCGAGCAATTCGTCAATGATGCGACCGCGGCTCTTGAGACAGTCGATATTGACCCTTCCTCAGCAAAAATTGAAAACTTCAGCTAAAATACTCACATGCATTCGCCTGCCGATTGCACAAGAGTGCCGACCGCCTCTGAGTCTCGGAGTCATCACGGGAGATGTGGAGTTGAGTGCCAGGGCTGCTGATTGACAGCAATAACCGAGAGTGCCTCACGGTCAGATGGAAATCTATGATTTCTGTGATGACTCCAACTCGTCTGTTAAAGCTCCTGTACTTCGCTCACCTGAGCGTAGCCGCTATCTGAGACTCGTTCGTTAGTGAGAACGACTGTGCCTGTGAGAGTGAAACCTGATAGGAATTTCGCGGACAGTTTTATGACGACTCACTTTATTAATAAGCATAGTACATGACAGATAGCGATGTCGAGTTGGAAGCGCGTTTAGTCGAACAAGAGACGTTCGAGCCTCCGGAATCATTCATCGATCAAGCAAATATTTCCGACCCGGACATCTATGACGAGTTCGAGAATAATTGGCCTGAATGTTGGGAGCGGGCGGCTGAATTTCTTGACTGGGAAGAGGACTATTCAGAAGTACTTGATGCCAGTGACGAGCCCTACTATGAGTGGTTTAGCGACGGAACGCTGAACGCATCGTACAATTGTATTGATCGACATATTGAGACCGGTAGAAAAAATCAAACCGCAATCAAATGGGAGGGCGAGCACGGTTCAACTCGAAGCTATACATATCAAGAGCTATATCGTGAGGTGAACGAGTTCGCGGCTGGCCTTCGTAGTCTTGGTGTTGAGGCTGACGATGTTGTGACGCTCTATATGCCAATGATTCCTGAGCTGCCCATTGCTATGTTGGCCTGTGCGCGGATTGGTGCGCCACACTCGGTTGTGTTTGCTGGCTTCTCTGCGAAAGCACTTGCGACGCGCATGAATGCAGCCGGGTCGGCGCATCTAATTACCGCAGACGGATATTATCGCCGCGGCGAGCCGCTTGATCATTTCGGGAAAGCACAAGATGGGCTTGCAGATGTCGAACACACAGTTGAGGCGACAGTCGTCGTCGATCGACTCGAGACTAACTCTTTCGGTCACGATCTCGACGACAACCAACATGACTGGGACACGATTATAAATACCCACCAAGGAGCGCGAGTCGACCCAGTCTCACGAAACGCTGAAGATATGTTGTTCTTGATGTACACATCTGGAACAACAGGAAAGCCCAAGGGTGTCAAACATACGACTGGCGGCTATTTGGCTTACACCGCGTGGACCTCACACGCTGTGTTAGATCTCGAGCCAGGTGATACGTACTGGTGCTCTGCGGATATCGGCTGGATTACCGGACACTCATATATCGTCTATGGACCGCTTGCAGTTGGAACGACGACAGTAATGTATGAGGGGGCACCGGATTACCCTGAACGTGACCGTCTTTGGGAACTCGTTGAAAAGTACGCTGTCGATGTCTTTTACACAGCCCCGACAGCTGTTCGGGCATTCATGAAATGGGGGAAATCACACCCTGGCTCTCACGACCTCTCAAGCTTACGACTTCTTGGGACTGTCGGAGAGCCGATCAATCCTCGCGCATGGAAATGGTACTACACGAATATTGGTAATGAATCCTGTCCAATCGTCGATACATGGTGGCAGACTGAAACGGGTGGGATGATGATATCGACGCTGCCGGGTATTGGTGAAATGAAGCCTGGTTCGGCTGGGCCACCGCTCCCCGGAGTTGATGCGTCAGTGATCGATACAGATGGAGAGCAAATCAGTCCTGGACAGGCCGGATACCTAACCGTTGAGAAGCCATGGCCAGGAATGTTACGAACTCTGTACCAGAACGATGAACGGTTTATTGACGAGTACTGGCGCGAGTACTCTGACCCAGACGCAGGCGATTGGACGTACTTCCCAGAGGACGGTGCAAAGCTGGATGAAGATGGATATATCACAATCTTGGGGCGCGTTGACGATGTAATTAACGTATCCGGTCACCGACTTGGGACGATGGAGATTGAATCTGCAATTGTGAGTACTCAAGGTGTCGCTGAGGCCGCAGTCGTTGGCGGCAATCATGAGATCAAGGGAGAAGCTGTTTATGCTTACGTTATTACCGAAGACGGATACAATGGCGATGCGGAACTCAGAGAGTCAATCATTGAGGGTGTCGAAGATGCAATCGGACCAATTGCACGGCCAGAGCAGGTAAGATTCACCGAAGAACTGCCAAAGACACGGTCAGGAAAGATTATGCGACGCCTGCTTGAGGAGATTGCAAATGGCGAGGAAATAGGAGATACAACAACGCTTCGGAATCCAGAGATTGTCGACGAGATCGAAGCAAAGGTTAGTAGCGATTAATCACTGATCGTTGGATCATTTGTCGACGGCGTATCGGTGTCTGCGCTCTGTTCGATATTTGTGCTCACTGTGTGACTCGAATTTGGTGGTGAGCCAAGGATAGGTGCCACAGTCAGCACCGCAGGAAGGATCGTAAACGCTGTCAAGAGCGAAAATGAAATCGCAAGGACTGTCGTTCGTCCGAAGTTGGCAAGGACTGGGAACCGTGATATCATTAGCACGCCAAACCCAAATATCGTGGTAAAGCTTGATCCAATAATTGGACGCGATAGTTTTGCAACAGCAGTTGCAGCGGCATCACGCTGGCTTTGACCCTGTGTTTCAACTTCATACTCGAACCGCTCAAAGAGATGGATCCCATAGTCGACGCCAATACCCAGGGTTAGCGATGACATCGTTATCGTCAATGGATTCCACGGAATCCCGAAGACGTACATTGCCCCTGTCACGAGCACGGCAGCACTCGCGGCGACGCTCAACACAAGTGCAACAGCGATCCGTATCGAGAGAAATGCAAATGCGAGGAAAGACAATCCAAGTCCAAACGAGAGAAGTGTCATCGGTGTTAGACCAGCGGTCACATTTTCGATGACGTTCCGATTCAAAACCGGCTTGCCTGTAATGTGGATATCCTCAGCAGTCGTCAATGAGAGTGCTGCATTGCTCTCAAAGGCGGTGATAAGTGACCGAACACTTTCGCCCTCAATATCGTCAACATAGAATGACAGCACCATGGTCGAGGGGGTCTCATCTGGGTCTCGAACACTGGCCATCCCGCTGGTGTCAGACAGACGATCAAGCGTCTGTGTCAGTCTTGACTGCGTCGACGGAATTGGTCCTTTTGTTGCCATCTGAACGCTTGTTACGGGTGATTGGACCGCATTCACCTGCTCATTCGCAATCATCAGCCGTTGGTATGTGGCAACATCACGGAACGTCTCTGGCGTGTACGCTCGGTCTGTCTCGATCATGACATACACGACTTTCGGACTCTCGACGGTCTCGGAGAGCTCTTCGATGTCATTCTTTTCATCAAGATCTTGCGGCCAGAAATCCATCATTTCCTGCTTTGGTTCGACCTGTGGATACGCATAGACTCCACCAGAAACGAGTAATATCGCGATTCCAAGTGTGATAACTGGACGTCCACCGGTAATGTTTGAGGTAAACTGGTGTAGTGCCACTTGAAGCCAGTCATCACTTGAGTCGCTGGTTGTGTCGGCCGTTCCATGTCCATCACGATCAAACCGAACGAGCAACGCTGGGAGCATTGTGACCGCGAGAATCATTGCTGCGAGCACAGCAACAGCACTCGTCACACCAAATTGCCTGACTGGTGGGACCGCTGAGACAAGAAGTGACCCTAATCCAACCACAGTCGTCCCCATCGCAATCAATAATGCTCGGCCGGTCGTCCGTGTCGCGGTCCCAATCGCGTCAACTGAGTTGTGACCGGCTTGTCGCTCTTCAACATATCGCGAATGAATTTGGAGACTATAGTCAATCCCCAGCCCAAGCGCAATCGGCATCACACCGAGCATAATAGCATTGAAGTCATATCCCAACACGCCCATTGCCCCCATCATATACACTAATGCGGTCATCGCTGTTCCGAGTGGAAGAATAACATGCCATCCCCTCTCAACAGTCTCACGCATCACGAGGTAGACGACGACGAAAATAAGCGTGAATGCACCTCCAAAGAGCGCAATCATCTCTGGAAGCATCAACCCGAAAGCAGCATTCTCGAAGACGGGCTGTCCTGTGATCGTCGTTGACATACTCGGCGGGGTCGCTGCAAATGCCGTCTCTGACTTCACCGATGAGTATACCACATCAGCGCCACGCTCCGGTAAAAACGCCCCGCGGTCATACCGGTCCACATCGCCATAACTCGCGAGAATGATTGTTGTTCCTGCTTCCGGTGTGAGTCGGGTGACCATCTCGTTCGCTGCTGGTCCACGTTGTTCGACCCGTTCAACGGCAGCGCGAACACCTGCTTCTGTCTCAGGTATTTCACCGCCAGCACCCTGCTTGACAATATCTGCGAGTGAGGTAACACTCTGAATTGAGTCTACATTTGCCCCATATCGCTGATCGAGTCTGTCAATCGCCCTAATTGTCTCAGGATCATACAACTGGTCTGACTCAATGAGCACAAAGATATTGTTTCCTGTGTTATATGTATCCTTGAGTGACTCCCAGTTGTCTGCGGTTTGAGAGTCGTCATTGATATACAGGGTCATGCCCATACTCATCTGCACGCCGCTGAGGCCAACACCGAGTGATATGAGCGCAGTGACAACGACAATAGCGAATACCTGTCGCTGGTTAGTGGCAGCATACTGGCCTGTCATCTCGAGTCCATCACGGACTCGTTCGCCAAAACGCGTTGTCATCGTGATTACCGAAACCGTGATAACGGGTTCGTTTGATATACGATACCAGCAGCAAGTGCAATCGGAATAACCACACCTGCGATGATCACGCCCGGAACTGGGAGCCCTCCACTACCGGGTTTAATGGTGAGTGGTGCAGACTCAATGTTACTTACGACTGTTTCATCGAACGTGTTATCATACTTAATACTAGCATCAAGTGAGTATGTTTTCGCTGCAGCAGATCCATCTGCACTGATTGTGTATGTGAGAGTTGTTGTTTCACCAGGTTCAAGCGTCCCAATGTATGCCGTGTCGTCATCGGTCTCAAACGGCGAGTTGGCGTTGATGCGGACAACGGCGTCTTGAAACTCCCCCTCACCGGTATTTTCGATGGTGAACTGTACGGTATCTGTTTGTCCTGCGGTCAGTGTTGGGGTACCCATGACTGCGAAGGACCTCTCAGGACTAACAGGTACATCGACTGAAAGTGGATCACTCTTTACAGCATTTCCATATGTATCATCGTGAACAACGGTGAGTGTCAATGGATACTCTTGAGCAATCGCACGATTTGAGATTTCAAGCTTGAATTCCGCAGTTGCTGACTCACCAGGATTGAGCGTCCCGAGGCTCGCGCTTGTTGACACAAGCGTAAATGGCTCAGTCGGACTCAGTTTGACTCGTGCGTTTGGTGCTGTCCGTTCACCTGTGTTTGTGACTGTGACAGCTACAGACCCGATCGAATCAACGTACATCGCTACTGCTTCAGTTGAGAGCTCATACTGAGGCCCATTTGAAACCGTTACATTGCCGGTTCGGAGTAATGACTGCTCGGGATTTCGATTGTCATCTTCATAGCTTAGCTGAAAATTCACGCCGTACGTTCCAGCAGCATCAACATTTTTTACACCAACCTGGAATGCTGCTGTCGCTGTCTCACCGGGTTCCAACTGACCGACAGACACAGAGTTACTCCTTGGAACGAAGTACTCTGAAGATTGCATGACTAACTCTGCGTTGTGTGCAACCTCGCTGCCTGTATTCGTGACTGTCGCCGTCATCGTTCCATCAGCGTTTTTATATAAGTCTTCAGCTTGAACAGTATCTACCGTGAGCCGCACAGACTCTTCAACTCGGATATTTAGATGCTTTGTGACTGTTTCTTCATCACGGTTGATGTAGTAATCGCCAGTGTCAACATTGATCCCTTGAATGTAAGAATACTGTAGTTTCACAGGAACTTGGTACACACCAGGCTCAGCATCTGATGCTACTTCGACAGTGAGAGAAGTTTGCTTACCGTTTCCTGCTGTTATCGTTCCAATACTTTGTGCTCCGGTTTTGATCTCGAATGGCGTTCCATCATCAGTAAATTTTGCTGACACCCCACTTGCTGCCCCAAGCGTGATACGGTGTGTCTCAACGACGGTGGCGATACCTCCCAATCGTCGATCCATGTTAGTATTCCCGTCATGACGATTCTGTATCATCACTGAAAATGTGTGAGTGTCACCAGCTGAGACGACATTCTGCTGCTGAATCGTCGGTGTAAGCTCTGGTTGAGAGAAGTCAGTATACTGCTCGGCCGCAACGCCGCTGGTCCCTACCGCGACTGTTGCTCCCACAATCATAACCGTGAGCAAGATTGTTCGGATAACCGTGTGCTCTTTGTCTTGCATTATATGTACAATACTTACAATTCTATACGGATATAATCACCGGTCCAAACACACTCGTCAGCGCACTTACGTCCTAAACCGTCTACTTACGACACATAAAATACATCCTCTAACACGGGCTATACATACAAAATCACGGAGATATCATCTCTTTGTACACCCTCAAACGATTCTTATCTAATATCCTCAAGCCAGGCCGTTCCCGAGGTCGGTCCTCGGTCGATTGAGTTGGGAATCGAAGGCTCGTATACTTCAATCACTAACGCTGCCACGAAGTCGATATCCGCCACAAAGGCCTCAAGCTTCCTGATTGCTTTGCGACGGCGCGGTCGGCTTCTACAGGCGGAGCAGGCCAAGTGCCTCGCGGCTTTGATGTGACCCCGAGGGTGAAGGCCGTACGCTCCGCTCAACGTGTTCCATTCGCTCGATATACTGCTCAATCGTGTCTATCGAAACATCGCCTGCGGTCCCAACGCCGCACGATTCCTCCCAAAATCCGCCACCCTACAGAGATTTCTTCAAGAGCGGTTCGTGCTGTTCCCACATCTCCCGTGGCCTAATGCTGTTGACCGTTCGCACAATCGCGCTCGGTGGGTGTCGTTCGAGAATCGGAGATTCTCGTGATGACGAAAGATCTTTGCCGGAATCAAGTTTGAGCGTCATCGGTACTTTCCGATGCGGAAGCGCGCACGCGGGGGGGAAAAGAGCATCTACGACACAAGCTGAGCCGTCGTGGAGCCATCAGTTTGAGGAGCCATGTATCGCCTGTGAAGACCTCGCGCGACAGCATCAACTACGGCACGCGGATGAACCGACGCTTGCACCACCTCCCGTTCCGTGACCTCCAATACTGCACGTCGTACAAGGCGTCGTTCGAGGGCATCCCGACTGTCTGGATTGACCCTGCGTACACGAGTCAACGATGTCCGATCTGGGGCACGCCGAGCGAACCGCAACAAGAAGCGGTTCAAATGTCGTGACTGCGGGCATCAAGACCGTGGTGCAGGCGTCAACGTTGCCGTGAAACGCATCGAGACCTATCAGGATTGGAATGTGGCTGCTCTCGTTGTTCGGAAGGTGCGACGTTCACAGGAGCTGTTTTGCAAGCCCGCTCACGGTGTGAGTTTGAGACGGCAGGCATCGCCGTGGACGCCCCAACTGTGACCCACGACGCCGTTCGAGGTTATCAGACCGATGGTATCGTGGGAGTGTCCGACTAAACCATGGGAAGCCTCGGGGTCGGACCGAAGAGTGTGTCTTCCGCGATAACGAGATGCGGAGCGTCTCGAACCACTTGACCCCGAGGCGGTTCACTGCGGTTTCCACTGAATGTCCAAGCACTGAATCAATTGAACTGCCAATTGTCCGTGCACACGACTCGGGTTGTTTGTGAATTCAATAATTGAATTCATCGCGACGAAACTTCGGGGCTTCTCCGTGTGGTTGTATAGCATATACAGAATATGATTGTTAGGCGCAGAGTCAACTGCCTCGGGGTCAAGCCCCGAGGTACCCGCCTTGATTCTTGATGAATCCGACAATACCTACTGATCACCGTTTGGTAGTGGTCTTGAGTTCCTGCCCTTCAGGTACCACGACAAACACGGTCGACCGAATGAGACGCTCAACGGCCGAACGCCCGCTGAGGGGATGCTCAATTAGGCAGTGTTTCCTGCCCAATTATCGGATTTGCAGGGCGAGAAAACTGCCGAATTGTTCGGCGGATCGGAGTCTCGCGTGGCACTGCCTGTCGTTGTCGGATCACAAATCTTCTCGACCACCCGAATCGACGGGAGTCACAGGCTCGGAAAGCCCACGACTTGACTCGTGGGAGGATGTCACATCACATATGTTATTTTTAGCTCGGAGTGGGCTCAGAACTGAATAGAGTGATTCTGAACGATCTTCGGAGGTGGTCTGATCGACAGTGATGAGATAATATCTGAGACGCCAACACAGTACACGTGAACGACAGACACACCAGCCTCATATTGTTAATCTGGCAAACACAAGAGTATCTCCAAGTGTATGAAAATCATATTGACTCTCTCTGGAAAAATAACAGATGGGAGTGTGCTACATTCAAACGAGGAGTAACAATCAGTTGATATGATCAGTCAGCCGCCGTCTTGATAGGTTGAATGGGTTCCCGAAGAAGAAACCGGACTCATGGTTGCAAACTGAAGACTTCTAACGCTGAAGAATCCTCTGACTCCAGTCGGAAGAAAATGTCAAATTGCAAGCGTGTACAGTCGTTTCCGTGCATCAGTGAACGAAATCTGTGTCTCAATCGCATCCGCGTCTTCAAGTCGAGAAAGTGCATACCTAACTGTTCGAGGAGGAAGTAGCGTTTCTTCAGCGAGTTGACTCTGAGTGAGTGTATCATTATATTGCAAAACTTTGGCGACCAATTTTGCGCTTGGGGGCATCTCGCGAACTTGATCCCATGAATCCTCCGACGACTCTTCACTATCGAGTGCCTCTGTGGTACTCATTCGTGGTTACGAATAAATCATGTAAGCAAATAATATTTACTGTATCAATTTATTACCATCAAAAATTAATATCGGTTTGCGTCGGACTGAACAATCGCAGCTTGTTTCACTCGCCTGATGATTCACTTTATTAACGGTTTCTAAGTCGTCTCCGAGATGCGTACAAAGTCGCACAGCGGTCTCGTCATCGTCACCAGCTCGAAGAACGGTCATACCACCCGTGACTGGATAGCGGACTTCTCCGTCATGGAAGATGTGAGGTGAAAATGTCGTCGTTGAACCTCATAGGAACAAATCTGTAGTTCTTGGAGTAAAGACACCGAGCCTGATGTGGTCATGCTGACTGGACCACGGCCCCCTGGTGGAACTCACAGGAGACTCCGTGGTGCGCTGCCGGGTTCGTTTGAGTGTGCCCAGGCGGTAAACGCTACCGCCACACAGACCCGATGAGCAGGGTACGGATTGGCGGGGATATATCAAGGCGATGTCCCATCGTGAACAATAAGCTTCGAGACGTTCGCTCCAAGCCGATCGTGAAGTCCCTCGCAAGCCTTGATGCTTCACTGGGTTGTCAGCACCGCGCCCGCAGGCGAATTTCTATTCCTCTCAACCTTCCTCTTTCGAGATCGGCTGGAATTCACACCCGACCGCGTGTGTCCGTGAGGGTTGACGGGTTCACCCTCTCAAGTAGCTTGAGACGCAGGGCGTCATCACCGGCATGGGAGCGGAAGCTCACATCTTCGATTCCCAATCGTGAAGAAAGCCGAGGCACTCGCCTTGCTTATCTGTAGATTGATGATCGCTTTCTCACGTGAACGATCGTATTCCACGTCCCGCTATGTCCACGACTCACCAGACGCCAAATCCACGTCACTATCGAGTTTGGAAGAGGGACAGATATCTTCAAGCTCACAGTCACCACAGTCCGGTGAGCGCGCCGTACAGACTGCACGTCCGTGGTCTATGCAGAGATGTGTGAATTCTTGCCAGTGTGATTCTGGAATCAACTCCATCAGTTCCGGTTCTATTTTTCGTGGTGATGTCTCGGTGGTAAGGCCAAGCCGTTGGGAAAGTCGCTGAACGTGTGTATCAACGACGACCCCTTCGACAATGTCATGTCCGTGCTGAAGAACAACGTTTGCTGTTTTCCGTCCGACGCCGCTTAGATCTGTCAGTTCTGCCATCGTGTCTGGAACTGTACCGTCATGCTCATCAATGAGAGCTTGTCCCATCGATTTCAGGTAACCTGCTTTATTATTGTGAAATGTAATCCCATAAAGATCCTCTGCGAGTTCGGACTCATCAGCTGCAGCATAATCACCTGCTGATTGATACTTCTTGAAAAGATCTGCGGTGATTTGGTTCACCCTCTCGTCGGTACACTGCGCAGAGAGGATAACAGCTACGAGCAGTTCAAGCCGAGAGCTATACTGTAGTGAAATTGTGGAGTCAGGATAGCTTGCCGAGAGACGCTCAATGATATTGGTTATCTGCTCACCAGAATCGTCGAGAGGTGTGCCCATGTCTCCTCCTGACGACTCAGGTAATTAGATGATTCGGGAGCGATGTCTGCGGTTTCAGGCGAATGCACGACTCGTGTCGGGTTCGGGGTTCGAATCGGCCTGTATCTTCTCCCAGGCCTCTATGAAATCACCCATCCGAATCTCGGTTCGGTCATCACGAATAGCGAACATTCCTGCCTCGGTGCAGATTGCTTTGATATCTGCTCCCGATGC
>UEYZ01000076.1_pt1 | contig 16997 bp, 13 predicted proteins | sample 1903591 | NCBI WGS metagenome assembly UEYZ01 (sample SAMEA4776352, study PRJEB27445) | saltern metagenome | biome: Hypersaline environment; feature: solar saltern; material: Pellet | place: Spain | collected 2014-08 | depth 0 m | reverse complement strand
TATCGATTTCTCGGCCGTCTTGAGGGTAAACTACCTCCAGGGACAAGTCCCAAATTTTCCGTGTGTAGGCCACACTGCGTCCGGTGAGGACATTTTATTTCTCTCTCAGACGAAGTTAGATAGAAGTTACATCTGAACACACGTTGTGTCCGTGTGAGTCGGTCGCTCCAGACGCGACAACTCCCGTCGCGGTGGGGGTTTTTTAAGAGGAATCGCAGTCCCAAACCAGCTCAGTTAGCGTTGGATTATCGTCGGGAATTCGTCCACGCGCGCTATTTGACTGTCATTTCCCGCAGGTGGTACAATGTATAAACTTTCATATCGGTTCCTTGCTTGAGGCAGGTGGTTTGAGGCGCAAAGCATCATCATGGCAACGGGAACGAAGATCTTCGATTTCCAATCGGAACAAGGCCGGCGCACTCGCCTTGTTCCTCTGTGAATATTGCAATTGTTGGTGATTTATTCTTGAGTCAGTGTCGATAAAAACAGAACTGACAGTAATATCTGTCGTGAAGAAATGAGACCCTTTCCGACACGCTCAGCACCGTAGCTCTTTATCCGATTGCCGTTTGAGGAAGTGATATGCCATCACAAGGGATCGTCGAGGAGTTTTTTTCGCTTCGCGCCGAGACCGACGCTGACGTACTCGCGATGCAAGTCGGTGATTTCTATGAGTTTTTTGCGGATGATGCTGAGTTCGTCGCAAAGGAACTTGAATTGAAAATCTCCCAGAAGTCCTCCCATGGGGCATCTTATTCAATGGCAGGTGTTCCAGTCACAGACTTAACGCCGTATCTTAAAATCCTCGTTGAGCGGGGCTTTCGGGTCGCGGTGGCTGATCAGTTTGAATCTGAAAATGGTAGTCATTATCGCGAAATCACTCGCGTTGTGACTCCAGGAACGCTGTTACAAACAGATGAATCAGCTGCTCGATATATTGCTGCCGTCGTTCGTGAGCAACAGGGGTCGGGGTACGGGGTTGCATTTGCTGAGGTGACGACAGGTCAATTTATGCTCGGTGAAGTTGCCTCTCAAGAGGCATTGGAGGCAGAATTAACCCGCTTTGATCCGGTCGAAATATTGCTTGGGCCTTCATTTGAGCAACGGAAAGCACAGCAGCGTCCCTTTGACATGGGTGCTGATACAGTGTTTGTTGAACGTGATCCTGAGACATTTGCACCAGGTCGAGCTCGAAAACAGCTGCGGGACCAATTTGGGTCACAGACACTGCAAACGATTGGGATTCACGCAACCACCTGTATCCGTGCTGGTGGTGCGGTGTTACAGTATATCGAAGAGACAGGGACAGGTGTCAAAGCTGCTATTACCAGATTACAGACGCTCACGACATCAGTATACGTCGAACTCGACGAGACGACAAGGCGGAATCTCGAACTGACAGAGACGATGCAAGGAGAGACCCGTGGAGTAGGCACGCTTATTGAGACAATCGATCACACTGGGACGAACGCGGGAAGACGTTTACTTCGTGAATGGATAACACGGCCACGACAAAACCAGTCGGAACTCACTCGACGGGGGGATGAAGTACAGGCATTGGCGCGGACAGCCCTCGTTCGTGAGCAACTGACCGATATTCTGGGTGAAAGTAGCGATCTCGAACGGCTGAGCGCGCGTGCTGCATCTGGCAGTGCGAAACCAACTGACATCAGTGATATCCGTGATACCTTGCAATTGCTCCCAGAGATTCACTCGGCAATCAGCTCCAGTGAGCTGTCTGAAACACCACTTAACTCTCTCTTAGATGAGCTCTCAGAGAGTAAAATCGCAGCAATTCGAGATGAGCTCGCCACGGCTTTAGAGCCAGACCCACCTGATCGCCCTCGCGAGGGAGGTATATTCAAGCACGGATATGATGCAGAACTTGATACAATTCGTGAACAGCACGAACACGCCCAGCAGTGGATGGATGAACTCGCGGCGCGGGAAAAAGAAGCATATGGATTGAGCCATGTCAGTGTTGATCGTAACAAAACGGATGGGTATTATATACAGGTGGGCAAGTCCGTTGCTGATGAGGTTCCATCACACTATCGTGAAATCAAGACGCTCAAGAATTCAAAGCGTTTTGTAACCGATGAACTACTCAAACACGAACGTGAACTATTACAAGCAGAGGAATCTCGAGGGGAGCGAGAGGCTGAGCTGTTTGAGTTGCTTCGCACACAGATTGGTGAGCAAGCAGAAGTGCTCCAGCAGGTCGGACGGATGCTGGCAGAGATTGATGTCTGTTGTAGTCTCGCGACCCACGCAGTCACGAACAACTGGACGCGGCCAACACTGACAGATGCCCGGGAATTGAGTATTGAGCAGGGACGGCACCCAGTCGTTGAACAAACAACTGAGTTCGTTCCAAATGATATCCACATGGATAGTGCAAATCAGTTCTTGATCGTCACAGGGCCAAATATGAGCGGAAAGTCAACATACATGCGACAGGCTGCGTTAATCACGCTGTTAGCACAGATAGGGAGTTTCGTCCCAGCATCCAATGCAACGGTCGGAGTGGTTGATGGAATCTATACACGAGTTGGCGCACTTGATGAATTGGCACAGGGGCGGTCAACATTCATGGTTGAGATGGAGGAGTTGGCAAATATTCTACACTCTGCTTCAGATAACTCCCTGGTAATTTTAGATGAGGTGGGTCGAGGGACCGCGACGTATGATGGCATTTCGATTGCATGGGCAGCCACCGAGTATCTTTCAGGTGCGCGTGCTGCCACTGCCTCACCTCTCGTCCTCTTTGCGACGCACTACCACGAACTAACTGGGCTGGCCTCTCACGTGGATGGGATCAAGAATGTGCATGTGGCTGCTGATGAGAGCGATGGTGACGTAACATTCTTGCGGACAGTCAAACGGGGTCCAGCGGACCGTTCATATGGGATTCACGTCGCGGAGTTGGCAGGCGTGCCTGACCCAGTCGTTGACCGTGCGGAGGCAGTATTAGAAAATCTCCGGGCCGAAGAAGCAATTGAAGTCGCGTCTGGAAGTGGGACGCAGACCCAGCAGGTGGTCTTCGATGTTGACACAGGAGAGTTTCAGGGGGCGAGTCCGGATGGTGGCGAAAGCGAGAGCACCATAGCAGACGAGATCTGTGCAGAGCTTGACCAGATTGACCTGAATTCTATGTCGCCGCTTGAGGTGATGCAGTGCGTTGAACGGTGGCAGTCAGACCTCAGTGCATCAGACGAGAGGTAAGCTGACTCAGGATATATTAAGTAGACTCGGCACAGGTGTAGAATTATGCTATCGAAATTAGAATCAATGAACCCGCTGACGAAGATTCAGTATGGACTTATGATCGTCTTCGGCGGATTAACGACGGCTATTTCGCTCTCCCCGCTGGGGATCCAACTTCGCATTATGGCTGCAGGGACGCTTTTTGGCATCACAGTGGGTCTATGGCTCTCACACCTCCTGACGATTACATACAATGCCACAGAAGCACTGCGACGAGGGAATACGAACGTATGAGTGGGGCGAATCCCGAAGCAGCTGGGACAGAGGATAGCGGTTCGGGCCCTAATCTCGCTGCATTCTTGCTCACTGTTGCTGGTGTCACTGTTGCTTTTATCACCGTTTTTGTCTTCTCATTCCCAGGTATCATCGGTCGGTTCTTTGCAGGTGCTGTTATCGCAGTTACCATAATCACACTCATTGTGGGAATGGTGCTGGATTTGCTCGGCTACTTTGGAAACCAACAGAAAATCCTTACACAACCAACTCCCGACACGGCTACAGGAGTGCCCGAGAGCGTTCGTAAGAAGCCAAATAGACCTCTCCCGAAAAGAATCAATTTTGACGAAGAGATCGAAACACTCCGAGAGTATTTTGACGGAGAGCTCCCGCCGCAAATGGACTCATTCCTTACAGAATACATGCAATTGAAGACCTCAACAAGCAATCGAAAGGTGAAGGCTGGAAGTCTTCGTGCGGCATTAAATCCGATTCAAACACTCGTTGCTGGCGATGAAAAAATGGAAGAGCTGGTAACAGACATGGGAGATCAGTTATTTAGCTATATCAAGGCTGACCCGGTTGATAATATCGTCGTCACTGAGCATGCATTCTACCGTGACGGGCATCAGTATCCCGTTGAGGAGTTACAAGCAGAGAATGCACGGATTAAAGCGACAGTGCACAATCAGGGTGAGTCAGCCAAAGCAGAAGTGGCGGTTCAGTTCAAGAATACAGATGATGTCCCGGTAAAAACAGCATACCTCCCTGTTGGAAATCTTGTTCCTGAGGCACGGAAGGATCTCAACACAAACGTCTATGTTCCATCGTTGGCCACCAGTGCATCAGTGTTTGTGATTCGCGCAACTCAGGACACTGAAGTATTAAGCATGTGATCTATCAAAATACGTATCACACTGTGATTGATGCAGCTCAAGGATGTAACAGAGTAAAATATGGGTCATCGTTTGACCCCGTGTGTGGGCCGCGCACACGCCTCAGTTATTTATCTCCCAATCGATTACGACTGCCGAAAGAATCGCTTTGGATGAACACGCTCACCGAGAACGAAACACACAGCGGCCATGATAACTCACAATGAGTGGATCAGAATCACCAATTCGGACCCTGGATTCGGAGACAATTAGACAAATAGCAGCGGGTGAGGTCGTTGAGCGACCCGCCTCAGTCGTCAAAGAACTGTTAGAGAATAGCCTCGATGCTGGTGCTGATCGAATCACGATTGCTGTTGAGGAAGGTGGGACCGATCGTATACGCATCAAAGATAATGGAGTTGGTATGAGTGAAGAGGCTCTCCAGCAGGCTGTCAAAAAGCATACCACAAGCAAGATCGACAGTATTGAAGATCTCGAGTCGGGTCTCGGCACATTAGGATTTCGCGGTGAAGCATTACACACCATTGGCGCGGTAGCTAAGATGCGGCTCCGAAGTAAGCCACACGGTGAGGCCCACGGGGCAGAGCTCTCTGTCGAAGGGGGCGAAGTAACTTCAACTACTGCAGTCGGATGTCCAGCTGGAACAATCATTACTGTCGAAGAGCTCTTTTATAATACACCAGCACGACGCAAGTTTCTCAAAACAACAGCAACCGAGTTTGACCACATCAGCACGGTCGTCACACAGTATGCGCTTGCAAACCCAGATGTCGCAATCTCTTTAGAACATAACAGCCGCGAGTTATTTGCGACAGAAGGGCAAGGAGACCTGCAGGCAACTATCCTCTCAGTGTATGGGCGAGATGTTGCCGAATCGATGATCGACTTCGAGACCGGGTACGAGACGATAGTTCGTGAGACTGTCGAAGAAGCCATCAAAACAGCGCTACTGGAAAACGGACTGGTCCGATCTGGTGCGCCTCGAGGCCAGAGTGCACCTGATGAAGTTGAGATCGACCCACAGTCACAGAGTGAGGAGGCTGTTCAACACAGCGCGCAATCGCCTAAGAGTACAGAACAGGATGGAACCACCACACAGGGTCGCGCAATTGATCCGGATTCAGAGACTGCATGGGTAGTGTCAGAGAATGGACCCACTGGTGTGACTAACTCGACTGGGGCAGATGATACAGATTCTGTATGGTCTCTTGAGTCCCCCTTGCGCGGTGCGTCATCAGAAACAGAAGGAAATGAGACCAATACTTCTTCAGATGAAAATTCGACATCACAAAACGCATCAAATGAGTACAGTGCAACAGCCTCAAACAGTTCCTCTCAGCAGGATCTAACTGGTGAGGCAGTCTCGTTATCTCCATCAGTTGGGTCAATTCCATCACTGGACATTCTGGGCCAGGTCGATGAGAGCTACATCGTTGCCGATTCGGGTGATGGTATTGTATTGATCGACCAGCATGCTGCTGATGAGCGAGTTCACTATGAATCGCTCAAAGAGCAGTTTAACAGCTCAGTTACAACTCAAGAGCTCGCAAACCCTGTGTCTCTTTCGTTAACGACTCAAGAATTAGCAAGATTTGATGAATGGAAGTCCGTACTCGAGTCGCTTGGGTTTCATGCAACACGCACCGATTCGGAGAATATTTGTGTGAGTGCCGTTCCAGCGGTACTCTCAGCGACAATTAATCCGACGCAACTTCGAACAGTCCTCGCAGACTTCATTCAGACAGGGGAAGCCAGTGGGGCAGTTGATATCGTAGCAGATGATTTACTTGCAGATTTGGCATGCTATCCCGCTCTAACTGGCAATACGAGGCTCACAGAAGGGTCAGTTGTAGGGTTACTTGAAGCGCTCGATGACTGTGAGAATCCGTACGCTTGCCCACATGGGCGGCCCGTCGTGATTCAAGTAAATCTTAGCGAAATCGAAGAGCGATTCGAGCGCGATTATCCTGGTCATGATAGACATCGATACGACTGAGCACGATTCAAGACTCCATGATAGCAGCTATACCTCGCATCAGCTACCGACTTCTCAATCGATAGGGCTGTCGGTGGACTCCTGCTCTCGGTCTTGAGCCACGAGGTGTAGAAGGCCTCAAACTATCGTTTCTATTCGATGACGCTGAGTCAAAGTCGAACTGATACTCTCTTAAGAGCCAGATCTGAGCCAATTTTAGCCATAGAGTCGTCGAGTTCCTCACGCTCGCAGGGATGTCTGTGATGTAAAATGAAGTGACCGAGCCACTTGCTCGCAAGAAAGTTCACACTGTGTCGCATGTGGCATCACAGCGTTGTATATGAATTGCGATGACGTGCGCGAAACTCTCGCTCAGTATATGCTCAATTTCGATAGAGATCTCAGCATTGCATCAACCGGGTCAATCTCAAAATCGAAACACGCTTGTTCGTGATACAAATCCGCTGAGTTTCGCCTACTTAGATAAATATAATCTTATAGCTTTTCAAATCCCGTATCTGAACACTGTACTATGGCCGATATAGTTACTTTCGGTGAAACCATGCTGCGGCTCTCTCCACCGACAGGAGAACGTCTTGAACGTGCTCGCTCACTCGCTGTCCATCCAGGGGGCGCAGAGAGTAATGTTGCAACTGCGATGTCACACCTTGGTAATGATGCCACCTGGGTATCAAAGCTACCGAATTCACCACTCGGGCGCCGCATTTCAACAGAACTCCAGAGTCATGGGGTTAATCCATCTGTCATCTGGGATGACACAGCGACAGCACGTGTGGGGACATATTATGTTGAGTTTGGGGCAGACCCACGAGAGACAAGCGTGTATTATGACCGGACAAATGCATCAATTACCACCGCGACGGCTACAGAGATACCTGATTCAGTCGTTACAGAGAGCAAAATATTTTATACGAGTGGGATTACCCCTGCGCTGTCTTCGACTGTCGCTCATACCACAGAGCAATTACTAACAACAGCATATGCAAATAATACGACGACAGCATTCGATCTCAATTATCGCTCGAAACTCTGGGACCCCCAGACGGCTGGGGAGATGTATCACTCGTTGCTACCCGTCATTGATATTTTGGTGGCGGCCGAACGAGACGTTCGCAGTTGTCTCGGTTACGAAGGCGACCCCAGAGTACTCATTGATTCATTAACGAGTAATTATGATTTCGAAACAATTGTACTCACACGCGGTACAGATGGTTCGATCGGGTATGAGAGCGACACAATCATCGAGCAACCTGTCTTCGAAGCCGAAACGGTCGATCCGATTGGAAGTGGTGACGCGTTCGTCGGTGGTCTTCTGAGCCAGAAACTCGAGGATGAATCACTGAAAAATTGTCTTGAGCATGGGGCGGCGATGGCTTCACTGAAGCGGACACTCGAAGGAGATGCGGCTACTGTGACACCTGCGGAAGTTGATGCAGTCAGAGCGTCGCAATCAGGCGGAATATCGCGATAAGTTTGTGCTTGACATCCTCCCCGCGCTCAAGCGCGCGGATTCCCAAGCGTTGGGATGTTTCAGATGTGTAGTTACCCGACGTGAACAACGACTGGCCGTGCCAACCAGCCGTGACTCCTATCCCGGGATGGGATTCAGAGAGACTTGTTTTCCGCACCCGATATTGTCCGATGAAGTGGGCGGGCAGGCCGCCTCAGTTGCGCATCAAGACGAAGTGGCATTCGTTAACACATCCGTTTAGAGCATCGAACGTGGCTTGGAGAGGATTCTGTCGGATTCCCGCGCTCAAGCGCGAGGCTTTCTCCTCGTCGTTCTCGTAACTCTTCGAACACACCACTAAGCGACTCTGCACTGTGCGGGTCCTGGGATATGAGCGAGAGGACGTATGCAGTTAATCAGATTCTGTCTCAGACTGGCCTGGAAGGAGAGATTCGAGATTGGTCCTCCGGACAGCTGAAAAGGCTATGATAAGCACAAGTAATAAGATTGTCAGCGAAGCAGAAGATATAAATGCATTTTCCACCGTCTGATATTCTCCGGGACGGAAGCTAATTATCTTCCGCGCGACGGCAATAAGCGCTGCATTGATGACGATACGAACGACGGGTTCCTGTCGACTGGAAGCGACGACTGTTTCAAATACTTCAACGATAATCAATAAAATGAGCACTGTATCAATGAGCCCAATTACTGATATGGGATCAGTGAAATTTCCCGAAAGGACGAGTTGATACAATGAGAGACCCAGATCAAAGACACCAATTGCGAATAGTATGACCAGGAATAATGCCGCGGTTAACTCAAGCCATTGCATCGCGCGCTCTGATCGACTGGCCCACGAATCAACTGACACAAATAAATAGACTGTAAGCATCTATGTAGTGATTTCGTTCGCGAGCGTGCACTCCATAGATGCCGTTTTGACGCTGAATAACAGATAAGCTACGCATGCAACACGAGTCCACCGGCCGTTTTCGCGTTCTTGATCGGTCTCACAATCCGGAGGTTCTTGTATTAGTTTCTGTCCCAGAATCACCAGCCGACCGGATGAACAAAGAGTTTAATCCTGTCTCTGTCAAGATATTGAACAGCGTGGCATCTGTGGTCTCGGCAGGAAATCTCATCGAAGCAACCCTCTCATGGTCAAATGAGCATGCACGGCTTGAGGATTTTAAGCGGCTATCAGAGACGACGTTTGAGTATATTGATGATATCTCGCCGGTTTTTAAGGCTGCATCAACTTTGTGGCAGGCGGCTGTCCGTGAGCAGGATGGTCTCCGGGGACGGGTTACGCGTGGGACTGATAGCCAGCCGAACGGGGCGCTCTATGTATTTGCCGAGCAAAGTGGTGTGAGAAATCTATTTGACGAGTTTCAGAGTGGTACAACACCGCTTGAGCCGTTGCTCCAGCGGGTTGATGATCAGCGTGAGACCAGTGACGAGACTTCACCGGCGCCTGAGACAGAGCAAGACCGAGCGGTTTTTATTCTCCGGCCAATAGGTGATCCATTCGTTATTGTTTACATCACTTTTGAGAAGTATGGGGTTCTCGCAAACACAATAAGAAGCACGTATGGAGATGATGAGAGTATAAATGCCTCAGGCCCACTCCGGTTCCACAGGTGATATCGGGGTCTTCCCGGCAAGAACGCGGCTGACATTTTGTGCGACGGTTTCGTTGAGCTCCTGAATCGATTCCTCAGAGTACCATGCGATGTGCGGAGTTGTAATCACGTCAGGATGTTGTGCTAAGGGACTGCCTGCATCAAGAGGTTCAGATTCGAATACATCAAGAGCAGCGGCACCGATCTCATTCTCATCAAGTGCATTAAGCAAGGCAGTTTCATCTACGACACCACCACGGCCTGTGTTAACAACTAAGACGTGATCTTGCATCTGTGAAAATGTGTCCGAATTGAGAAGATGGTGCGTCTCTGGAGTCTCTGGCGCATTCACGCTGATATAGTCTGCCTCTGAGAGCACCGTATCAAGATTGACTAACTCAACATCAACAGCGAGGTTGTCAATCGTTTCCGAATTGAGGTATGGGTCGTATGCAATCTGGCTAAATCCAAACCCGGCCGTGCATTCAGCAGTCCGTTGGGCGATTTCCCCAAATGAAATAAACCCGAGAGTCTTCTCGGACGTTCGGTGAAGTGGTTGCGGAGGGTAAAGTGCCTCTGACCCCCAAGCACCAGCTTTGATGTCGTGATCAAGTTGCGGTATCGCTCGAATACCTGATAAAAGAAGCGAAGCTGTGTGTATTGCCACGTCTTCGGTGCAGTATCCGGGGGCGTTCGTAACGGTAATACCTGCAGTGTGAGCGGCTTCGATATCGATGTTATCGAAACCGACGGCTGCGCGCGCAATTATATCCACTTCAAGTGAATCGATTGCTGTCTCTGGGACAGGAGTATTGATATCAGTAATTACGGCATCAGCCTCGTGTTCTTTACACGCAGCCACAAGGCGGTCTGGACTACCTAACGATTCAACGACTAACTCAACACGACTGCCAAGTGGCTCACGGAGCAGAGGTGGTTTGATCGAGTGAAAATCACTCACAACGGTTGTTTGTGTCATCACATTCAATCGAGTCGTGACTAATCTAACTCTGTTGAATCAGTTCAACAATCTCTTTGGGTATACCTGCTAATCTGTTCGGGGACCTGTTTAGCAGTTTACAGGCGCTCAGCCCCCGTCCTCAAGAAGCCGACGCCAGCTGGCGAGTCGGGTAGGGTAGTTCACTCGCGTGCGTCTGGATTCAACTCTGTCGTACACCACGAACAGAACCCAAGGTCATCATCAAGCTCTTTCCCACACTCTGGGCAGTTAGCAGTCTCTAGCTCCTTATCTGGGGATGCTTCCTGCTCTGCAATCTTGTGAGCCTGCAGATACACATCCACGAGACTGGCAATCCCCACAACGAGTGCAGGGGCTAGTTGAACTGGATCACCGCCTCCAGCAAGGAGTTCCGCAGGTGTCGCATCTGGGAGAAAGAGCGCTGTAGCAGCGATAGTGAGTAAGAACCACGTCAGACCGCGTCCCCACCGCCGAAGATAGACATGTCCGAGTCCCGTAACAAAGACTCCTAACAGGACTGCAAGCCATGGACGACGATGCCATTGCCACTCCATATCGTTCGTATATGTATGTAGTGCGGTTTAGCCTGTTTCGGTTTCTGGTGACTGCCATCTCCCGCTGAGAGCTGATACTCGTGTTTGTCGTGTGGACACACGGTCAATAACCAGCGTGTTTATGATTGGAGGAGTCCGACACAGTGGCCGAACACGGACATGAACGCTGCACAGAATATTCAGTAATCAACGAAATGGACTTTCGAGTCTCGCCACAGATGGCAGTGAGAGGCATAACAGCTGGTTAGCACAGTCAGCGGGTCATCTGTTTGACCGTCGTGAGGGTTGTTTCGCCCCACGAGAGCAGGTGAGGCTGTGACTGCGAACCGTCATATCCCAACGCGGTCTGGAATTCTCGCGTTTTACCATCGGAGGATATTATTTGAGTCCCTCTGTGTGGATGTAAGTTTATTCGTAAGAGACCATCTCAGGGGTTACGCCGTCTAACAACGTCGTGGAGACAGCAAGCCCTGCTTCAGGGACCTACCGAAAGCGGCGGGTAGCGGGGTCGTTCACTCTGCTTGGTACGACATTGATTGTCTGGAATGATCAGTTATCGGCATCTTGATTCCCTCATCAGGATAGTGTCGATGTGCAGCTCTCTCGGACATAAATCCACTGAGGAGGTGCTTCGTGCCTGCGCTACCGTTGCCGTGAGCAAAACCATGGGCCCTGACGGATTCGAACCATCGACCACTCGGTTATGAGCCGAGCGCTCTAACCAGACTGAGCTAAGGGCCCACATACAACTGCAAGTGAGTGTCTGTCTTAGGCGTTATTATATCAAAAGACGGGCACGCCGTCGCCAGGACTCGAACCTGGGACCACCTCGTTAACAGCGAGGTGCTCTACCAACTGAGCTACGACGGCATTCCGACGTAAGTAAATACATTTAGCAGGAATCATATGGCTTTCGTTTCCTGATTTTTAGACAAACCAGGTCTGCATCGACACCCTTTCGCCAACTGTCCGAGTATCAAACCCAATGCGAGCAGATGAATCGGTCAAGGGCGTTCTTGAGGATGTTAGAGAGCAGGTCACCCCGGATAAGGCCGAGCGGTCAGCCCTCAGTGAGGCAATAGACGAACTCCGCCAGCGTATTGACTTGGAACTCGACACTCGTGAGGTCAGTGGTGAGACCGTTCATGTCGGGTCAACTGCCCGCGATACGTGGCTGTCAGGCGACCGTGATATTGACATATTTATCCGATTTCCACAGACGATTGATCGAGAGACACTTGAGCAACAGGGTCTCGAAATTGGACGTGCCGTGCTTCCAGAGGGACACGCAGAGTTTGCAGAACATCCATACATCAAAGGAGAATACAGCGGCTTCGCAGTTGACCTCGTCCCATGTTATGAGATTGCTGCCGGGGAGCCACCGAAATCTGCCGTTGACCGGACACCACACCACACGGAATATCTCAACTCAAAAATCACCGCTGCACAGGCTAGTGATATTCGGGTCGCGAAACAGTTTCTGAAAGGAATTGGAATATATGGGAGCGATTTACGAACCGCAGGATTTTCTGGATATCTAACTGAACTTCTCATTCTTGAGTACGGGCAGTTTTACGAGTTTATTTCAGAGGCAGCTCGTTGGAGTCTACCGATGTCGTTCGACCCTGCCAGCCATCAGACGAAGTCGCACGATGACCCACTTGTGATGGTGGATCCGACGGATCCATCGCGCAATGTCGCAGCAGTCTGCACCGCTGAAAACCTTGCGCGGCTCCAACATTATGCCCGTGAATTCCTTGACTCGCCATCGATGGAATTTTTCACTCCGACACAGTTAGAACCGCTCACGAAAGCCGAACTTCGAGACGCCTTACAGCGTCGAAAGACCGATCTAATCGGAGTCGTGTTTGACACACCCGCCATTGTTGATGACCAACTATACCCCCAGCTTGAGAAGTCGGAATCTGGAATCAAAACTGAATTGGAGGCACGAGATTTCAACTGTATTCGATCGACACATGCAGCCACTGACCGGACGCTCCTCTTATTTGAACTACAACATGCGACACTGCCGGCGATACAGCGACACACTGGTCCGCCAGTCGATGTAAGTGAGCATGCTGAAACGTTCTATCGTCGGTACGCTGAGGCTGATGTGTATGGGCCGTTTGTTGAGGGTAACCGATATGTCGTCGAACGTGATCGCGAGTTCCGAACCGCTCGTGAGCTGCTCGAATCGACAGCTCTATTCGATGTGGCTTTGGGTTCACACATCGAATCTGCACTTCAAGATGAGTATACAGTCGTTGATAATGAACAATTAGTATCGCTCATTGATGAGTTCGGAACCGAACTGGCCGTATATTTCAATCCAGCGCCGTAGGTGAGTCACCCGCACGTGACGGAAAGTCCCGAGTCGTGGCCAAGTGACGACAGCCTGTCCTTCATGACGCTTGTGACTGTGAGACGCCTTTTCAAATCGAAACGCGAGAGGTAATCAAGAGCACCGTTCGCTCACAGCTGTCGGCTTCCGCCTTGCAATTCGATGAACTACAACTTGAGTGCCTGCTTAACTGACTGTATGAGGGGGGTGGTTGAGTCCTGCATCGAATCATCAAGCTCCATCGGATCTCTTCCATCAAATGTTTCATGAACAATGGAAACACCCTCAGCGAGTGTATCAAGTCCATATCCCCCTTCAAGCACAAACGCGAGTGCAGCGTCTACATCGTCTGCCAGTGTCCGAACACGTTCAGTGAGAAGTGCATATCCCTCTGTCGAGACACGCATTCGCGAGATGGGGTCATGCCGATGAGCGTCAAATCCAGCGCTAACGATGAACACGTCTGGATCAAATGCCTCGGTCACTGGTCGTAGCAGCGACTCCATAACGGCAAGATAGTCAGCGTCACCGGCACCGGCGGGCAGTGGAACATTCAGGGTTGTTCCATCTGCGCCACCAGTCCCTGTTTCAGATATTTTTCCAGTGCCTGGATACAGTCCTTCTTCATGCGTTGAGGCATATAGAACGTCTGAGTCAGTATAAAAGATATCTTGAGTCCCGTTCCCGTGGTGAACATCCCAATCGAAAATCAATGCTGACTCGACAGTGTTCGATGAATCATTGAGCACTGTCTGTGCAGCGACAGCAGCATTATTGATATAACAAAATCCCATCGCATCGTCCTCAACAGCATGATGACCAGGGGGGCGCCCGAGAGCAAAGGGCGTATTCCTCCCGCTCGCCCCTTCACACGCTGTTTGCGCAGCCCACTGAGCGAGTCCCGCAGAAGCCAGCGCGGCATCCCAAGTTTGCTTCGATGCGACGGTATCCTGATCCCAGTTGCCACCACCGTTTGCACAAAATTGCTTTATATCCTGTATGTACGAAGATTCGTGAACAGTTTCAATCGCCTGCTCGCTTGCTTTGTATGGAGAGACGTACTTTGCCCCATGGCGTTTAGCGAGCGCGCGTCGGATTGCACGCAATCGATCGGCGGTCTCAGGGTGACGCTTGCCCGTATCGTGTGCGAGACAGACGTCGTTGTATCCGAACTGCATTGATTACTCAAACAGTGAAAAGTACGTCTGAATATCTTCTGCCTGCACGGTACGTCGGTCGGCATGCCGTGCTAAGATAGCTGCCCCCTCAGCAACGTTTGTGGCGTACTCTTCAAGAATATCCGCTAATGCGATCCGTGCATCCATCGAGACGCGATACTGCGAGTCGATTTCAAGCCGAGCAATGCGGTCGATTGGGGCAATTGGAAGTGTCACTTCCCGCCGAGAGACAACCTGTTCAACGCCAAAATCCTCCGCCATCAACGTTTTGCGGTTATCTGTCGCCGCCTGTTCTGCAGCCGAGATTGCCACCTCCGCGCCGTGGGATTGAATCCGCTGAGCCAGTTCCTCAGTTGCATCGGCGCTCACCCGAAGATCGCCCGCTTGAGCACGAATAATACTGTCTACAGGGGCGAACGGCAACTCGACACTCATATCCATATGTGCGGTGCGAACGGGGTATAATCCTTTCCGTGCGAGGTGCTGACTACGTTCCAGCACACAGCGTGCACGCGGCTGGTAATTACTCTTCACGTTCGATGCTCTCAGCAGTTATTTTATCATCTTGAATTGGACCAGTGACGGTGACGCGCTCACCCAACCGAAGTGAGCTGTCGGTTACGACACGACGTGTCTCACTCCCGTCATCCAATATGACAGGAGAGCCCGCTTGAACCACTGTTCCAGTAAATTCCTCAGTTTGAGCTGTCTGAACAGCTTCTGAGGGTTGTGCTGTGGTCTCTGAGGTCTCTGTGGCTTCCGACGTTTCTGATGTTCTTGAGGGTGTGTCAAAAGCGGCGAGGCCATCGTTCGCCGGTGATGATGAGTCATCCGGTGTTGATGCTCCCGGCGGGTCGCGATCCAACTTCGTGACTGTGGATTGCCATCCAGCTGATGCTTCAAGATCATCTTGCCACCCTTCCTGGATTTCAGCTGCGGTACAGACAATATAATCAGCGAGGTCAATATCAAGATCTGCTTTGTCTCCCCAAAGTGCGATTCTCATATCTCCAGTTTCATCCTTCACTCGGATGTTCCGAACCTGACCCTGGCTGCCGTCATCGCGATCGAATGTCCGCTTATCACCAATCTCAATGACTCCGCCTGCCAAGTCGACAGTCTCGTCGATCGATAATGACTCAATATCGCGCGTCTGTGGATCATACCCGATTGTTTTATCGATAACGTTCACGTCCCCACGACCGCTTACATGAAGTTCCAGTGTTCCCTCTCGCTCACGCACATATCCGTCAACGATTTCGATGCAGTCACCAGCGTCCAACTCGTTGGCCAGCGGTGCCTGTTCGTCCCACAGAGTCACACGAGTACGTCCAGTTGGGTCTCCAATCTGGAGGTTTGAAACATGACCCTCCGTTCCATCATCGCGGTCGAACGTTCGAACGCTGTCCGTGTCAAGGACCCTTCCTTCGAGATTGACATCTGAGAGTCCAAGCGAGAGATCCTCAATGCGGTAGCTGTCCAGCGCTTCAACGGCAACCTCTTCATCAGGAGCGGGTTCAACCTTGTTCACATCAACCTCGATCCCATTGAACCCCTCTTTGGGTCGACCGCTGACTCGGAGAACCTGGCCGACATTCACCTTCTCAGCTGCATCGGTTGCCAGTTCATCCCACAGCGTAATTCGAATCTGCCCGGTTTCATCAGCGACTGTTAGGTTCATGACGTGACCATCGGTCTCTTCCTCGTCACGCTCAAATGTTCGCATCTCACCGACTTTCTGTATCTTCGCTAAGAACTTTGCTTCATCCATGTCCGGCTTGATATCAGCAACACCCTCGACTTCATCATCTCTAATCTCATGTGCAATGAGCATTGCTGCGGTTTCTTCATCAGCCAGGCCGCCCATCTCCTCAACTTTTTCTTCGACTGCAGTTTCGAATTCATCGAACTCAATATCTGTATCGAGATCCGTATAGACGTCCTCAATTGCACCCATTTAGTTCACCCCAAGAGACAGAGTGATCGTCTCGGAGAAGCCGCACCGTTGTTCATGTCGTTGACAAAGAATACCCTCAAGCATAGTGAGTCACAAGCGAGGCTTCCGCTTAAGAATTTTCTTGTCTCTCGTCGTGTCAAGATGAATCGCTCGTCAGTGTTGTCATTAGCATTCTCGAAGCGATGCTGATTATCTAATGAGACCCCCTTATTCAACCGCTTGGATACAGTACACAAAAAGCGAATGGGTCAATCTGAATCTCTAAGATTCCTCGCATTTCTTAGACATTCACACCGACAAATTGAGTCGACGTACGCATCGTAACTCTCATATGTTGTTATAGGATTTCTCTATATGAGTCCTGATAGGGTAGTGGACTATCCTCCTGGCTTGCGGAGCCAGGGACCGGAGTTCAAATCTCCGTCAGGACGTAACACCCTTCTGCCGTCTGGCGGTTTTCTCTGTCTCCGACGATGGAGACAGCGTATGACCGAAGCCAACAAGGAAGGTTCGGGCGAGCAACCACAACGCTGTC
>UEYZ01000039.1_pt1 | contig 17204 bp, 19 predicted proteins | sample 1903591 | NCBI WGS metagenome assembly UEYZ01 (sample SAMEA4776352, study PRJEB27445) | saltern metagenome | biome: Hypersaline environment; feature: solar saltern; material: Pellet | place: Spain | collected 2014-08 | depth 0 m | reverse complement strand
CTGATATCCCGACGGGGGTTGACCCAACATGAGAAACACACCCAACCACAGCGCGCGCCCGCTTGCTTTCGCCCTGATACGTTCGAATAACTGCCTCTCCGTCTCCATCTTCAAAATTAAATCGCAGTAGCTGCAAATCAGCTTCCTGACTCCCGACGTCACCGATGAGGTCTTGTGCAGTATACCACAGCGTTTCTTGGAACTCACGACGATTGAGGGTTGCATCCGGCCAACTCCGGAGTCTGACAGCGAGGTATCTCCAGCGAGGTCGGAGGTGCTTTGGTAGGTGTTTCATCTTTTGAGACTCAGCGTGCTTTGTCGGCGCACTGTTTGAGGGATTCGACTGCGTGACAATTTGTCTCTTGCTTTCACATAATAGGGTGACATCCTCACCCGCCCTAAAGAGCGGGGCTTCCTACAAGGCAAGCCTCATCGTCGGAGGTTTCAGGACTGAAATGCCGCAAGCGTCGTCTGTCCGGGTTTCGGACTCGGCGTGCGGTGTCCTGCGGTGCTGTCACAAGCACTCCCGTCCCGTGGCGAGTCATCGGTGTGCGGTTTCAGCGCGCACCTCTCTCCCCACGGGTTGAGGCGACCAGCGATGTTGGCCGCCGTCGCAAGATCGCGACGCGATCTCGCTGCCCGCCAGACTACGTCTGGCGACCGCGTTGATGTCCGCTTGGTACTCTGTCACCCAACACTTCGCGTTCGTGCATCGAAACGCCGCCTGCGACGACCGCGAACCGAGGTGGCCGCAGGCATGGCACGTCTGCGAGGTGTACGCCGGATTCACGGACCGAACCGGAACCCCGGCGTCACGGGCTTTGTCCTCGATACGTCCGGTAAGACGCGCGAACGCCCAATTGTGGAGTCGGCGGTTCATCCACTTGCCGTAGTCGAGATGCTCACGGATGTACGACAGATCTTCGAGAAGGATAACGGGATTCTCGAAGGAACGGGCGTACTCAACGGCTTCGCGGGATGCTTTTTCCACGATATCCGTCAGAGCGTTCTGGTAGTGGTTGAACCGTTCGTCCACGCGCCACTCGGCGTCTCGTTCTTGGAGCCGCCGGAGGGTGGTGAACATCTCCTTGCGGATCTGGCGTGCCCGACCGCCATCGTAGATGTACGGCCGAGTTGGAGTCTCGTCCCGACAGGCACAGCCAGTCAGGAGTTTGGATTCACCGATGTCGAAGCCGACCGGCGTCGGGTCGTCCGGCTCGTCTGGTTCCGCGACCTCGTACTCAACAGTGACGTGAAGCACCCAGTTGGTGCGGTGTTGTTGCAGTCGGAACTCTCCGACCGACACGCCACCGTTGAGCAAGTCCGCCCAGAGCGATTCCTGAGTGGGGTTGATGCGGAGCGGAATCCAGAAGGCGTTGCCACGTCCGGCCTGCGGGACGCGCCAGCAGAACTCGTGCGTTCTGTCCTCGGAGTGATCGAGACGCCATCCTCGGTTCGTGAACCGAACAGGATGATTGTCGTCCAACTCGGAGGCGTTGTACGTCCGGCGGAGTTGCGGGACGTAGTTCTTGATTGCGTCCTTCGCGTAGGACGTGAGATTGTAGTCGGTGACGACATCGTTGACCGCCGACTGGGTGTCCGCACCACTCTCGAAGGACTCCAAAAGAGCCCGACGGTATGTCGCCACGGTACGCTGAAGTCGACGCTCTTTATTCGCCGTCGGTGGCGCAAGCGTGGCTTCGAGCGTTTTCGTGGCGGTGGCAGTCACAACAGTACTAACGAACCCATGCAAGTTAACACTATTGTAAAACTAAGTTCTGGCAGAGATGCCGAACTTGAACATCGAAGTGAGCGACGAAGAGTACGACCGACTGAGCGAAGTGAAAGACGCACACGGCCTGACGTGGCGAGGACTCGTTATTCAGGGCGCGAAGGCGTTGGACACCAAGGGGCCGCTATAGAGCGAGGGATGGCCTGTACGAACGCGATTCCTCCCCGGCGTGAACGGCGGGGTTTCCTCGCTACCGCAAGATGATTGTTCAGAATTCTGATTGATGCAACTTATCGAACTGACCGTGAGTGGAGCAGGGACCCCTATCTTTATCAAATCGGGGCTGACCAAGTTGAGGTAGCTCACCGGAATATGTTTCAGCTCTCATCGGATGGTGAACTGCGTTTCACACCCGGACGAATAAAGGAATCGGCACGACGATTTCGATTACGCTCAAGAATATCTCCCCACTGGCTAATTCCTCTCCTGATCCAGTCGCCACCTAACCCACTCTGCTCTCCAAGTGCACACAGTTCATGAACGCCACGAAGCTCAAGATGTGATCGTGGGGCTGCGCTCACAACATATTTGAGACTGTATTTTTCGATAAGGCGCTTGAGTTTGATGAGATGGCGCAAATGCGCAACTCGTGTTCCCCCACGCTCACGCAGTAGAGGACCAATGTTTACTTCAATTGCGACACTGTTGCGTCCGGCTGATTTCGCTAATACATGATTGAGGTTTCCAGTGCTATTTTGCTGTCCGGTGAATGGCTGTGAAAGTACATCGACCATTTCATGCTCGACAGCGAATCGATTTAGCTGGTCTGTTCCTCCCCGAACTATGACAAGCACCCGCTCAGTCCGGTGTGTGGTGAGTTCCTCACTGGCCTGCTGTGGTGTCGCAGCTTCGATTTCTCCGCAGGCACTCACCACCACATCAAGATTCTCATCATCAGAGCCGACGAATGATTCAGGGTCACACAATCGACAAAGAATCCCGTCAAACCCCATTTGACCGGCTGTCAAACCCATTCTGGCGGCGGTACTATCTCCATCGGGATAGACATATACCGCCTCGTACATACTCAGAAAATGGATATCTTGTTTAAAGACTATTGTGGAATAGATAAAAGATACGAGGTGGCGTCTGTGAAACAGAGGTGTGATATTGAGCTACTCAATCAATTCAATCACTGTGATGGTGAGGATATCTGCCGCTTGCTTGACCGCCGACACAGGAACATATTCGCGCGGCCCATGAGCTACACCGCCGTTCTCGTCTTTCAATACTCCTGGGCCGAATACGATTACGGGCTTCGGAGCGAAGTATGATGCCTCTGTGGCAGCCTCAAAGGGACGAATCTCACTCTGTACGCCGAGGCGCTCGGTTACCTCCTGTATGCTCACAACGAGTGGGTCTGTGGTGTCAGTCGCAAACGGTTGTAAAAATGGACTGGGTCGGTCAGTCAGGGTAAATGAGATATCAACTGGTCTCGATACTGCAGTTTTTATCTCCTGCTCTAGTCCATTTCTAAATGTGTCGGCCGTCTCAGGAGGGATACTTCGTCGATCAACGACGAGGGTGGTCTCTGCAGGTATCTGATTAGTCGCCGATCCGCCCTCAACAATCGTGGGCGTGAGCGATGGTAACCCGAGATGCTGGTGTGGCGAATCGTCTTCATCAAAGGTTCTGATCGCCCGAAGCACATTCTCTAAGGTAGCAATGCTATTGATACCTGACTCAGGCTCTGCTGCATGTGCGGCTCTTCCGCGGATACTCACTGTCCCCTGATATCGACCTTTCGCAGCCGTGCATACATCGAGACCCGTCGGTTCACCAACAATGTACATGTCACCGTCTAACGACAATGTGGCTGCTCCTGTCGAAAGTGTCTCTTCATCTGGCGTCACGGCGAGTGTCACCCGTGCATCAGTAGGTTCGACAGCAATAAATGCTGCCAGTAGACTCGCAAGCGGCCCTTTCGCATCACATGCACCCCGCCCGTGGAAACGGTGTTCAGTCTCTGCACCTCTCCTTCTCTCAAATGGAACGTGTGGTGTAACCGTATCAATGTGGGTGTTCAATACCAGGTGCGGCGTTCCACCTGCCGGTCCTTTCGTCGCGAGAGTGTTGCCTGCCTCATCCACATGCGGTACTATTCCCTGTGATTTGAGTGTTTCACACAGAAACTCACGCATTTCGGTAACGTCTTCATCTGACGGGATGCTTATCGCTTGTTCAAGAAATGCATGTGGGTCATACTGAGTCAATCCAGACATACTCACTCAACTGTAGATTCGACCCTCTCGACGTTGGTCGTAAACTCGTGGCTGACAGGTCCAGCTAATGTTGCTTGACCCGTTTTTGGAACAGTCACCTCGAGCAATCCTCCGGGTGGACTCACTGACACAGTCGCATGAGAATCAATCCGCTGGAGCCGATGTGCCACTGCCGCGACAGCTACAGCGCCGGTCCCACATGAGCGTGTTTCACCCTCGACACCACGTTCATACGTTCGTTGTGCGAACGAATATGGCCCTGTCTGTTGTGCAAGTGTAACATTTGTCCCTCTTGGAAAGCATTCAGCATGTCGCACTGGTGGGGCCACAGCTTCTAAATCAATCGCATCAACATCACTCACTATCGCAACTGCGTGTGGAACCCCAGTGTTCACACTGGTCACGTTGAGCTCACCGAGCGGTGTGTCGATCAATGGTTTATCATGGTCTAAGGGAATCGCAGAGGGACTAAAACGTGGCACACCCATCTCAACTCTAATTGTCTCATCATCGACTACCGCACGTCGGGCTCCGACTGGCGTGTTGATCACAATGTTTGAGACCTCAGCCTGGTCTGCCCCCCATGCGGCGGCAATACGAGCACCATTACCACACATTGGGGCCAATGAGCCATCAGGCTGGACAAGAGTCATGAGCACCCTTGGTGAATTAGGCGAGCGATCTAACTCAAGGAACAGTACACCGTCCGCGCCGACCTGAGAGGCGCTCTCATGTGTAACTCCAGTCTGACGGTCGCAATATTGGACTGCGAACGACGGCCGATCACCAATCGAGTGTCTCTCGTCTACGACGACAAAATCGTTCCCTGTTCCCTGATATTTTTTGATTGGGATCGTGCTCTTTAGGGTAGTCATTGATTCGTGTTGGACATGTGATCAAATTCCATTGCCGTGAGATCACGGAGAGTTTCACGACGCCGCGTGATCACTGCATCTTCATCAGATATTGTTACTTCTGCCGGTCGTGGACGAGCGTTATAATTACTTGACATTTCGTATCCATATGCACCGGCGTTTCCTATGGCAAGATATTCACCTTGCTGAGGAAGAGGTATCTCTCGGTCGACGGCAAGTACGTCAGCTGATTCACAAATAGGCCCTGCAATCATGACCTCTTCATTCTCCCGGTCAGTATCAGTATTGAGATTTCTCACTGCATGATATGCATCGTACATAGCCGGGCGAATCAACGTCGTCATTCCCGCACCAACTCCAACCACTGTCGTCTCGCGGGTCTGCTTGACCGTATTCACCTGTGTTATCAAAACACCCGCATCAGCAACAAAATATCGTCCTGGCTCGATCGCAAGCGTTGGTTTCAACTCACCAAGTGCCGATCGCGTTTCTTCAGCAACAGTCTCCAGTTCAAGCGGCTCTTCCTCAGGGTGGTAAGGCACGCCAAAGCCTCCACCTACATTCACAAATTCAAACTCATCTTGATTTACCTCAACAGTTCGCGCGAGTTCCCCCATCCGGCTGACAAGTTCTTTATGTGATGATAAATCTTCGCCTGAAATTCCGCTTCCTGCATGTGCATGGACTCCAACAACTGATCCAACACTGGCTGCTTCATTTGCCACAAGAGGAATATCTTCGGTCGGTATCCCGAACTTTGGGTGGCTCCCAGTGGTGACTTTTTTATGATGTCCAGCGCCCACCCCTGGATTTGCACGAAGGCATAGACGACCGGAGTACCCACGTTCAGCCAACCGAGTGATTGTGTCGCGGGCACCAACGGTAATAGTCAGTTCAGGCTGGTCCTCCCATACGTCAATAATGAAATCCAAGTCGCGATCTGGGGGATTGACTGCTGTGTAATGTATCTTTGACCCACTAAACCCTGCTTCAAGCGCTAAATGCACTTCGCCGGCAGACGCACACTCTGCACTGAATCCAAGCTCGCGAATTGTCTGTCTTACTTGGGGGCTGCTGTTTGCTTTCATTGCATAACGAATATCTGCCGCTGGAAATGCATCTCTCAGACGCTGACCATTCGCACGTATTCGGTCCGTATCAATCACGTACAGTGGCGTCTTAAACTCATTTGCAAGGTTACGAAGATATGAAAAATCCCAGTCGAAAAGCCGTCGAATGGGGCTTCGAATTTCAGTCTGTGTGCTCACTCTCGGAGAGCCTCCTCGCGCTGTGTTCTATCAAGTGTCTCATCTTCAATGTCAAGTGCTACAACCGCCGGTTTGTATGCCCCCGACTCGAATAGATCATGATCACCGAGAGAAGATTCCACATATCGGGTAAAAGCTCGGCGGTCTGCAGGGAGATGTCCATAGTGAATATCCTCTTCAACCAAGTCATAGACTGGGATACGCGGCGTTAGCAGCGTATTCTCTCCAATGATACTATTCTCTCCGATGTGAAATCCTGAGGTAACCCGACATCCAGCACCCAGTGAGGCGTTTGATTCGATAATAACTGGTGCATCTTCAACTGGTTCGAGCACACCACCGATAAGCGTATTCGCACCAATTTTTACATTTTCTCCAACCTGCGCACATGATCCGACCGTGTCACAGGAGTCAATCAGGCTTCCGTCGCCAACATGAGCGCCAATATTGACAAACGAGGGAGACATCATGATACAGTCGCTACCTAGGTATGCTCCACGTCTGATAACCGTCCCATCTGGCGTATTGCGTGTTCCTCGTGTACCAAGGTCATTGGTGTCACGCAGTGACAACACATCGTTGTAAGTCACATCGCCATAAGTTCTTGCAGTTGTCTCGTGTAAGCTGAAACAAAGTAGGATTCCTTGTTTTACCCACTCATTTACATTCCACCCTGCCGGGCCACGACGCTGACCCTGTTCAGCGGCTCTGTATTCTCCAGTTTCAATACCTTCAAGAAACACCTCAAGAGTCGTATACGCCGATGACCCGGCGCTCTCAGCATCGATATCTCCATCAGTATAGCGCTGCCACATGTCGCGAATAGTCGATTCAACACTCATTGGTTGTCAGTATACATACACAGTTCAGTCAGTATCTAAGACAGCATCGAAATCATACGCCCCTGGTGGCTGATCGGAGAGCCACTCTGCGGCGTCCAGCGCACCAGCAGCAAATACAGACCGTGATCCAGCACGGTGTGTTAGTGTTATCTCCTCATCGTTGCCTGCAAGGAGTATTTCATGCTTTCCAGCAACATTCCCTGCTCGTCGCGCATGGATTCCAATCTCTTCGGCTGACCGCGGCTGCTCACCAACCCGACCATGTACTCGTTCACTCTCAGCGGCTCGTTCACATACAGCGGTAATGTCATCAAGCAGAGTAAGCGCCGTTCCAGACGGTGCATCTTGCTTTCCATTGTGGTGTGTTTCAGTTAGTTCAATATCATATGAGCCAAGCGCACTGACGGCTGTTCGGAGTGCTCGGCGGAGCGCAGCGATACCTCGTGAAAAGTTCGTCGCGCGGAGGAATGGAATATCCTCTGTTACCTGTTGGAGTGTTCTCTCTGCATCGTCTGTATATCCAGTCGTCCCGACCACCGCAGCTGTCTGTGTCTCTGCTGCAGCTGTGAGATATCGTAAAGACGGTGCTGGTGCAGTAAAATCTATCACCACGTCAACAGTGCTCCTCTCAAGGTGACTGTCGAAGTTGGATTCATCAACCACAGTCATCTCTGTCTTTGTATCTAATTCATTGGCCGATTGTGTCACTGCATGCACATTTTCGACTGACCGGCGGGCTTGAGCGCTCGCTATCAACTCTTGTCCCATGCGGCCAGTTGCGCCTGTGATAGCGAGTGTGAGTTCCTTGTTCATTGATGCGCCTCCAAGGTAGCATGCTCACGGCGATAGGTTTCAATCTCGCTCAAGATTGTCTCTAACCGTCTACGTGATTGGTCACTGAGCGGTGTCAGAGGTCGTCGAAGCCGCTCAGGACCGTGACCGCGCAGTGACATTGCTGTCTTGACTGGAATTGGATTCGTCTCAACAAAAAGCTGCTCAAACAGCGGCGACAGTACACCGTGTAATTCCTGAGCAGTGTTCAACTCACCACTCAGTGCAGATTCAACGAGTCGACCCATGAGCACTGGTTCGACATTTCCTGCGACCGAAATGACACCACGACCCCCGATCGCACAGACTGGAAGCGTCAGTGGGTCATCGCCACACAATATACTAAAACTCTCACCGCGAGTCGCTTCAATCACTGTCGATATTTGATTAACATCTCCGCTTGCAGCCTTATATCCTGTAATGTTCTCATGACTGGCTAACGCTGCAACTGTTTCTGGAGGAACATTTGACCCCGTTCGGCTTGGCACATTGTATATGATCTGTGGGACATCAACAGCATCGGCGATCGACCGATAGTGCGATTCGATACCTGCTGGCTCGGGTTTGTTATAGTATGGTGAGATGAGTAATAAACCATCAGCACCCACATCGGCGGCTCGCTGGGAGAGTTTGAGTGCTTCATGTGTCGAGTTCGATCCAGATCCTGCAATCACCGGGATGTCCTCAACAGCATCAATAACAGTTTCGATAGCTTCGATATGTTCGTCGTGAGTGAGAGTGGCACTTTCCCCAGTTGAACCTACAGGAACGACACCAGCTACTCCAGCAGCTTCCAGTCGTTGCGCGTTGCGTTCAAGTGTTTCATGATCGATACGTCCGTCGTCAGCGAATGGCGTCGTCATAGCCGGAAACACGCCAGTGAGATCTATGTTTGTCATTCGTCAGTTTGCGTATATTCAGCCAGTATAGTATAGTATCAGTACGCGTCCGCACCAGCGAACCACCGGAGACAGGGATGCTACGCCTGCAACCGGTGTTACTGAACACGCTTCACGCAGAAAAGGACGACTAGACGCAGTACTGCCGGCGCCCTATAGCCCGACGATGACAGTCCTGCGCCAATCATATTCATATACGTGATATGAACAAGTAAATATATTTCGCCACGAGCACGTGTATAAATAGTGTAGAGCTTCCCACCAGTCCCTCCTAAATAATGACCACGATGAGCTGAACTGTGTCATCAACCAACATAAATCATTTTTTATCATAACTTGTATGAGCGCTGCACTACATCTCTTGCACTCACGAGTCATGTCATATCAGTCTGTGTATTCCGCTTCACATAATCAAAATCATATTTCAAACACCTGCTGAGTGGAAGGATAGGCGATTTGCTCCTCTTCCGATCGTTGGTAATATGACCAATATGTATATTCGAAGCCACACCAATTTAATTCGGAACGATAGTTTGCACGCTCTGTTTCGAATGAAGAGAATCACATTCCCAACAACTGTTGCAGACGAAGTCACATCCTCCGAGCAATGAACCGTGCGAGCGGTGAGTGGAGGGTTGCTCATGATGAGAATGACTGGGCTATACAAAAGACATATATTTGCCATGATTCTCTCAATATACTGGGCGGAGCGCGCCAGCTGAATCCTGTCCGTCGCCATACCCATCGACGACGGGATCCGCCCACTATTTTACACGAACTGGATACTTTCAACTCACGACCAATTGACTCTTGATTCCGTATCAATAGTTCACAATTATGCGTGTGCCAGCCGATGCACCTACGACCTGTCCTGTTTGCGAGCACGCCTATGAATCAGTCTCACTCCACGAAACAGGACTTATGATTAATCTCATCGAAAATGTGAGGTTCCAGCGAGTATGCTTTGAGCCCGTTCTGGAATCGAACACAAGTATGATACGATTTTACCATCACACACATACGCAGGCAAGTGGTGATACCCACGCATCCGATGTAACTGGGCCAACAACAGTTCAAACTAGGTAGCGAGGCGGATTCCCCGCCCCACCGTGGGTGGGGAGGAAGCCGACGCCCGCTGCCACAAGTCACTAACTACTAATTACCATACCCGTCCGTTGAAACACGTGGGGGACGACTACCTGAGACGCACCGCAATCACCCGCCCCATCCTCACCGACGAGCAGAAGCAACTGCTCAATGCCACTATCAACGGGTGGCAAACTACCTGCAACATCAGCAGCCAGATCGGATGGGAACACGGTGAGACGCGGAAGACCTACCTCCAAGACCTCGCCTACGACAGAGTGTTGGAGGAGACGCGTCTCGGGAGTCAGCACGCAATCCTCGCCACCAAGCCGCAGCCGCGCTCTCCGGCGTCGAAGAACTCGAAGAATTAGACGAGGACTACAAGAGCTCGTGTCCAGAGTTCACCGCCACCACGGTGAAATACAACACCCGGACGATGACGCTATTCGACGACGGAACAGTCTCACTCGCAACAGTCGATGATTGTATTCGGTGCGATCTCGCGTTGCCGGACGACGAAGATGGCTACCAACACCAGTACCTCAACGATGAGGACTGGAAACTGACCGAATCCACGCTTTCTCGGCGTGATAGCGACTACTACCTGCATCTCGGCTTTCGTAAACCGAAGCCCGAGAAGCGGGTCGAACAACAGGAAGACGACGAGGACAGGACGGTTCTCGGCGTCGACCTCGGCATCGTCAACATCGCGACCACCTCGACAGCGTACTTCGCATCCGGTAGAGAACTCAGGCATCGACACCGAGAGTTCGAGCGGATCCGCGGTAATTTCCAACGGACCGGTGCGCAGTCCGCACACCGCACCATCCAACAGATGAGCGGCAGGGAGTCCCGATACTTTCGGGATGTGCTGCATCGCGTGGCCAACGACATCATCGAAGAAGCGTTAGCCCACGACTGCGAGTACATCGCGTTCAAGAACCTGAAACACATCAGGGGACGTGCACCACCGGTGAAGCAATTCCACCAGTGGGCACACCGCCAGATCGTTGACCTCGTGGAGTACAAGACTGACGCGGAACGACTCCGTGTAGAGTTCGTTAATCCGGAGAACACGAGTCGGCGGTGTCCGGAGTGTGGACACACGAACGAAGGCAACCGCGTTAGGTAGGCAGAGTTTGAGTGCGAGAAGTGTGGTGCAACGGCGAACGCGGACTATGTTGGAGCGAAAAACGTTGGGTGGCGGTACGTCCGTCGGGGCCTACAGTCGTCGCGGCGGACGGGCGACAGTCAACTCGCCCTGAACTCAGGAATTGTGACGCCGAATTGGGGATTCGTCTCGTCCGACTACGTCGGCAGAGGCCGAGTTCACTCATAAGCCCCACGCCACCGTGCGCGCGGCAGTTGACGCCGACGAGTAACTCGACAGGCTATTACCGCCGAACGTTGATACAAAATTAATGGCTGTCGAGAATGTGATTTGGCCGCGTTACGTAGATGCGGCAGTTACTCGCAGCGAAGGGCGACGGGTTGCTAAATCGGAGGCACTTGAGGAGCCATCGGTAGACGAAATCGCAGAGGCAGTGCAACAGATCGGCTATGATGCCGTGATTGAGCGCGACAAAACGCACCCATGTGAGTGGGAACCGCGAGGTCGCGTTCTCGTCAAGGGGGCGAGTGATTCAACGAAGAATGATCTTGTTCAGGCGATTGTCGCATATATGAGTATTTTACGAGACACATAATGCATCGAGTAGGTATCGCTGAATCGGTCGTACAGAATCTGTTGATTGCTCGAAGTTCTGAATCGGCACAGCTAGAGATTGGTGAAGAAGTAATTGATGAGTCATTAACACATATCGGGCGGATAGTTGATATATTTGGACCGGTGTCGCGTCCGTATGTGGCAATCACACCGCATTCGGACCTCCCACTCGGGCGGTATCTGGGGGCAAAGTTGTATGCCCGCTAAACGTCTGCTTCTCGTGGTGATGCAGTAGAATGCGCTCTCGTGTCGGGTTTGGCGTTGGATTTGCCGCAGTGCTATTCCTTAGCATTCAGCTTGGAGCACTCGCACTGCTTCCCTCTTTCTACAGTGAGGGGTACCAAGCAGTCGAAGATCCGACAAATCCAACAAATAGTCTCGTGTATGTAGGCGTCATCCTCATCGTCACACTGTCCATGCTGGCAGCTATGAAGTTCGACTTGGATCGGCTTATTCGCGGGGTCATCACCACTGCTGCGGCAGGGACGACGTTCTACGTATTCTCAGTATTTGTCACATGGCCCCTTGCGTTGATTGGATCAGTCACGCTGGGAGTGGGACTGTGGGTGTATCCTGAATGGTATGTCATCGATAGCATTGGAGTGATAATGGGCGCCGGTGCAAGCGGTATTTTTGGGATTAGCTTCGGACTGTTACCAGCACTCGTTTTACTCGTCGTACTGGCGGTCTATGATGCAATCAGTGTTTATGGGACAGAACATATGCTTGACCTTGCCGATGGAGTCCTCCAGCTCCGATTACCAGTTTTATTCGTTATCCCAACGACACTCTCGTACTCATTTCTCGAAGATACTCAATCGAAATTACGCTCGCAAGACGATGACGATGCACTCGATAGGGAATCAATGCCAGATCAGACCCACACCGAAGATGGGATTCGGGACGTATTCTTCATCGGGCTTGGGGACGCAGTTATACCGACGATACTCATCGCAAGTGCAGCGTTCTTTCTTCCCTCGGAACTGGCACCATCACTCGGAGTCCCAGGAATTCCAGCAATGACAATACCAGCACTCTCTGCCATGATAGGAACGTTTGTCGGATTTTTTATCTTACAGTGGATGGTACTACAAGGACGGGCACACGCCGGATTACCACTGCTCAACGGGGGAGCTATTAGCGGCTATCTCATCGGAACACTCGCCACCGGTATCCCATTGTTACGGGCTGTCGGGCTGTGAGGGGTATCGGTTTTCCGTTTACATCCTCCCTGCGGTAAAAGGCGAGGATTCCCCCAAGGAGACACTCTTTCGGCCGTGAGAGCGACGGGTTGTGGAACTTCGCGGTGACAGTCACCGTGACCATTACATTTGTAATGAGGTACGCCATCTCCGATATCTGTTGGAATATCAGGCCGTGCTATCGTCGGTGGTTTGTCTCATCGTTTGTCGGATTCATCCCCGCTTTGAAGCGCGGGGCTTTCTCCTCGCACCTCCGGTCATAACAGGAACGTTTCCTCACGCTCAGCAAGATCAATGAAGGTATCTGTTGCTGCAATGAGTTCTTCGGCAGTTGAATCCTTGAAGCCCATTACCTCGACACGGACACCTTCGTGACGGAGATGAGAGCAGAGTCGGGAGAAATCACCATCACCGGTGCACAGCACCATCGTATCTATGTGATTTGCGAGAGTGATTGCATCGAGACTCATCCCAACATCCCAATCTGCTTTTTTTGACCCATCATGGAACGTTTTAATCTCTTTTATCTTTGGCTCGAACCCAATGTCAACGAGTGCTTGAAAAAATGATTCCTCTTCAGGCGAGTCGGCCCGGATTACATATGCGATTGCCCGCACCAGCTCGCGTTCGGCAACGGCTTTCGTTAACAGCGCAGAATAGTCGATATTTTGCGAATAGAGACTCTGAGCAGTGTGATAGAGATTTTGTGCATCGGCTAAAACAGCGACGCGCTGGGCAGGATGTATTTCAGTCATATCGTGTATATGTCGACCCCGTTACTGACCTGCTATGATTCGTGTCTGATGGTGCCGTCTTCGCTACCTGTGTCTGCTCTATGCTCGCGCTACATTGCCTCTCTCTCTGGTCAAGCCGTGTCAGAGAGGCAGTGAGTCGTGGCAACTGTGAGGGTGAGTCCCGAGGTTCCAACTGGTGACCAGCCCGTGAACATATTGCACTGTGCCGGTTCATACAACGCTACCTATCGAGGGTGATACGCCTGGCCCGTCCACTGATTGTGTATTCACGCTGTCGGGTGCCGGAGAGATGGATGAAATGAAACCGTCTGCGACAAGGGGATGAACGAGCCAAATTCCACAGAGCCAACCGGACATATACTCGCTTAATTAACTGTCCTAGTGAATAAATGCTCGTGTAACAGTTTGCGGGTGATTCTTTTTTACTCAGGATGTGACGCGCACACTGGCGCTCCAAACCCTATGAGTGCAGGCCCGTGTGTACACGATGGTCAGATTGCCAACCACTGCTAGATGCCACTACCCCAACAGGAGGTGGCCGAGAGTTTTGGACCTCTTCATCGGTTGAGGCCTCGGTATTCTGTTCAATTTTTATAACCTCAGGGTTGATATCTTACGTGTCCGTTCTTCCACGCTCCCGTAGTGTCAAACGACGAGTGACCGCAGCGTTACGCACACAACTGCTCTCAATGCAGTGGCGTGACGTTCTATTCGCTCACTGGCGCGTTGAGCCAAGGGTTATCCGGGAACATCTTCCTGCTGGACTGCGACTGGCAACATATGACGGTAGTGGCTGGCTTGGAATTGTTGGCTTTGAGATGACAGATATTCGACCAACTGGATTACCTATCGGCCGGACGTTTCCCGAATTAAATCTGCGAACATATGTCACCGATGCCGATACATCGGCCTCAGGCGTATATTTCTTTAATCTTGATGCTGACGACTGGCTCGGTGTACGGCTCGCTCAGTCACTGTTCAAACTCCCATACTATTCCGCAGAGATGCAAATCACGCGTAACGACCACAGAGTTTCGCTCATGAGTCGGCGGACCGAGTCTGATATTCCCCCTGCTCGCTTCGATGCGACATACTCCCCACTGACAACGCCGACCGAAGTTGACCCGAATTCACTCGAAGCATTTCTGGTTGAGAACTACCGATTCTATACCGAGGGCGATCAGATCTATGTCGGTACTATTCAGCATGAACCGTGGCTCCTTGCTAAGGCGACAGCAGATATCCGAGCAAATTCACTTTTTACTGCGAGCGGATTTGCTGCTCCTGATAGCGAGCCGGTGATTCACTACTCACCGCATTGTACAGTCACCGCTGGCATGATTCGATCAGTCCCATCTCACAAATAAGCAGATGATAGACGCCTATGTACGTCAACCTTTCAAATGATAAAGATTAAGATATATTCAATCAAAATGATTCAGCAAAAACGCCGTCCGTTCATATGAATCGACTGCACCCCCGTATTCGACTTCTTTGGATTGGCCGCTCAGTCCTTAGTGCGGCCGTTCTTAGTGGATTATTTGCTGGAGTGCTCTGGTATTTCACTATTTCACAACTCCCTCTGTGGAGTCCTGCAGTTGTGTTCATAGCGGTTGCGGTCCTCGGGATTGCTATTTCAAGCCTCCGATATCGTATCTGGCGGTTTGAAGTCAGAGACGACGCGCTGTATCTCAGGCGAGGTGTCTTCACTCAAGTAAGGACCGTCGTTCCGTTCGTTCGAATACAACACGTCGATACCCGCCGATCACCTGTCGAACGTTCGACGGGACTTGCAAGCACTGTGGTATATACCGCTGGCTCGCGTGGAGCTGACGTCTCCGTGCCAGGCTTGGCGCGAGAGCAGGCAAATGAACTGCGTGAACGACTCCGGACACTGGCGATTCAATCAGAGGGCGAAGACGCTGTTTGAGTATGTCAGGAACGACGCTCTCTCCATTGTCGATTCCGTATCGTGTTCTCCAACGGGGTGGGAGCATCCTCATCGCGGCTGTTTTCTTATTGCGTGGAGGAACAAGTCTCCCAGTCGTTGGAGCAATCGGATTTCCGGCAATCGCTGGAATCTTAGGTCTCGCCGTGTTCAGCCTTGTTGGATACGAAACTGCCTATGTGAGACGATTTCGATACGATCTCACGGCTAATAGTCTCGATATTGACTCTGGGGTCATCTCTCGTCGCAACCGTGAGATACCGCTGCGGCGTATTCAGAACGTCGATATTTCGCGCAATATCATCCAACGAGTCCTAAATATTGCGGTTGTTTCGTTCGAAACTGCTGGTGGAAATGCCACTGAGGCGACACTGAAATTTGTCTCAGCAACAGAAGCCAAACGATTACAACAGGAATTGAGTCAGCGCAAACAGGCAACTTCAGCTGACGCAGATGAAACACAGACAGTTGAGACACCATCGTCAGCCCTCTTATTTGAAATGAATTCTCAGGACCTCGCCCTACTTGGAATTTTCTCAATCAATCTTCGTGTGCCCAGCCTCCTGGCAGCGGGTCTCTCCACATTTGGACCCGCAGCATCGACGTTCCTCCCTGTCGAGAGTCCATACCAGGCCTTTCTGCCGCAATCTGCTGGATTAGCAGGGCCGAGTTGGATATCTTTCTTCATTTCACTTCTCCCAGTTCTACTCGGCGTGTTCTTCCTTTCGTGGGTCGCTGGTGCAGCATCTGCCATCACTTCATATTATGATTTCTCGCTTCGGGAGACCGAGAGTGAACTTCGGTATGAGCGCGGCATGCTCCAGCGCTATGATGGGTCGATCCCATTTGATAAAGTGCAGGCCCTTACGATCGAGGATGGACCACTCAAGCGATACTTTGGATATGCAACCCTCTACGTTGAGACCGCCGGATACGCACCTGGGCAATCATCTGAAGGTGGACGAGGGTCAGAAGTAGCTATTCCGTTGGCTAAGCGTGACCGTATTTGGTCGCTTGCAGAGCGGATAGAGCCTGTGAATTCAGTTGATATTGAGCGTCCACCGACCCGAGCACGTCGTCGATATGCTGCTCGTGTGCTAATTATTATCGGCAGCTTGACTGGTGCACTTTACATTCTTCAACAGCTTGTGCCACTTGGTGTTCCGTGGTGGACGCCGCTGATACTCTCTCTTCCAGGTCTTATTTTCGCGCAGTTACTGTGGTCACATCGAGGTCACTGGATCGATGATTCCTACTTCGTTACTCGAAATGGAGTCTTTACCCGCAAGACGCAGATTATCCCACTATACCGGATCCAGACAATTATTGACACACGTAATATATTCCAGCGCCGATTGAATCTCGGGACAGTTATTGCTGACACAGCAGGGTCGCGGTCGTTCAGTGGAATGGACGCCGCAGCAGTTGATATCGGGAGCGATCGTGCGACAGAACTCCGAGAATCGCTGGAGTCACGTCTGCAATCAACGATTCTTTCATACCGTCAGAGTAACGAGACGAATCCCTCTGAGCCGGAATCGTGAGACGGGGTCCGTGCCTGTGCAGTCTTTTATTCCGAATAATTAAGACATATGACACGCTCGGAACACAATTCCTGGGTATATTTCTAAGGCTGAATCCACACTCAGAGAGCAGATACAGTGCGTGAACACAGAGGCGGCATGACTAACAGACCACGATGGTGTATTTGCCTGACAGAGCATCCTAACTTGATTCGATACGGTGTGCAAAATAACA
>UEYZ01000074.1_pt1 | contig 17324 bp, 16 predicted proteins | sample 1903591 | NCBI WGS metagenome assembly UEYZ01 (sample SAMEA4776352, study PRJEB27445) | saltern metagenome | biome: Hypersaline environment; feature: solar saltern; material: Pellet | place: Spain | collected 2014-08 | depth 0 m | reverse complement strand
AGCTGAGACAAATATATGAATACATATGTTAATATAGACCCGGATTCTTTTCGACGCATTTATATATCCGTGTTATCCTATGCCACATATGACCCCGAATGCGACGGCTGCGCCGAACGCGTCGCGTGATGAGATCATGGCCTCAGTAGATACGACAATGGGTACACGCGAGTATATTATTGCCGACGTAACATGTGATGGGGCGTGGCTTTCGGTACAGGCCTCAGAAGCCGTGGCACTTACTGAATGGGCATAGGCACAAACTCATAACCGGTCTTGCAAATTAGTTGCTGTCTGGCTTCCAACGCCTGGAGTGTCCAATAACGCCTCATGAGAGGCCTGACGGACGTTATCAACGCTTCCGAATCGCCTAAGCAGCGCCTTTCGAGTCTGTTTTCCGACTCCTGGAATGTCTTCAAGTATCGTTTCAACATTATCACGCAGCGTCTGATGATACTGCACGGCGAATCGATGCGCTTCGTCTCGCACACGCTGTAAAAGATGCAGATACGATGCATCGGTTGGCCAGTCATACTGTTCATCTTCAGTATACACAATCTCTTCGCCTTTCGCGAGTGAAATAATCGGGACATCCCACCCGGTTGAGTTGACTGCTGCTGTCGCTGCTTTCAATTGTGCGTCCCCTCCATCGATAAGAAGCAAATCAGGATCCGGTCGAACATCCCGACCTGCAATAGCCCGGTCTGCTCGCCATTTCAATAGCTCCTGCATTCGCTCGGGATCATTATTCCCCTCAGTGAGTTTCTTTCGGCGGTATGCTGACTTCTCAGCAGAGCCATCAACAAAGCAGACGTTCGACCCAACGACTTGTTTTCCTTGTGCATGACTCACATCAAACCCTTCGATTCGATGTATCTGTCCGCACGAAAGCTGCTCTGCGAGTGCGACTGACTCGTCGGTAGTGACCGGGCCTGTTCGTGCATTCTTCAGTGCTAAATCGACGAGCTTCGCTTCTCGACCGGCACCTGGAATCCGTATCTGCACTCCTTCGGTCTCAAGCCAATCAATCACATCGGCATCTCCAGGTCGCTCTGAGCATAAGATCACGTCTGGAAAAGAACGTTCTGCATAGTATTGAGTGAGAAAGGCGGCTAAGACAGTCGCGCTTGGTTCTCCTGCAGAGGGGGCATCCAACTGGTGTTGTGACCGGTCTATAAGTTTGCCTTGCTCGCTGTGTAACCGTGCGACATGAGCTGTTTCACCCTTCACAGCGGCGCCGATCACATCAATAGCCGTTTCAGCAGTCGTTGCTGATACAGCCTCTCCCCCCTCGCCATGAAATGACCGAACAGCAGATAGTCGATCTCTCAGATTGGCTGCCCGCTCAAACTGTGTTGCAGCGGCCGCTTCCTCCATCGCAGACTCGATTGGCTCTGCCAAGACACCCGTCTCTCCTTCAAAAAATCTCTTGACGCTTTCGACAGCCTCCTTATAACGCTCGACGCTAATTTCACCTGTGCAGGGGGCACTACAAAGTCCCATCTCATAGTCAAGACACGGCCGTCTCCGATTTTTGTATTTGTGCTCTGAGCAGCCACGAAGTCCATATACCTCTCTAAGAGCCTTGATGACAGTCTGTACGCGTCCCGCATTCGTAAACGGACCAAAGACCGCTGCGTCTCCATCTGGATCGCGCGTCATTTCAATCCGAGGAACCGGATGCTTCGTCAATTGAACGAGGGGATAGGATTTGTCATCCTTCAGTCGAACATTGTACTTCGGCTGGTGTCTCTTGATCAGGTTTGCCTCCAGAAGTAACGCCTGCGTCTCAGTATCAGTTACTGCCACATCGATTGCATCAGCACGCTCGATCATCTGCGCAATCCGATCACTCCGCGGATCAGTATATGACCGCACTCTGTTACGAATATCGAGTGCCTTGCCAACATAGAGGACGACTTCGGTGCTCTGACTCTCGTGTACGAGAAACTGATATACCCCTGATTCGGTCGGCAACTCCGCTGCTCGCGATCGGAGTTCACCCTTATCCATCATACTGAGTTAAGATATCGACTTGCTTGAGGTTGACGTCATCCGGGTGATAATACCTCAATCATAGAGATTCAAGTAGAGCACTGATGACCTTCGCCACCAGATCTGACCATTTCACTCTCCACCACCGTCCCGGGACGCATGCAGAACTGGCGGTTGAGTCGGTGTTCATACCCGAAATCAAAAACGAAGCCGGCCACGCCGACAGTCGTGAAACGAGTCACTCAAAGCCCATTGTTGGCGACGAGTCACGACTTCCAGACCAACTGGTTGACTGTCCAGCGAACCTTCGACTCCCGAGCTTCAGAATTGACATACTCAGCTAACCCCTGACTGGGAGGCCCGCGTCTTGACCCACGGATGTCACGCTGCAGGCGACTGACTGATATGCAAACCCGCTTACCCGATTCAGCTTGAGTTGCATGGTGTCGATATGAGTCAAAATGTGTGTCCAGCTCCACGTATCGACCTGACCGAACTTTTTAATCAGGTGACTCGCCAATTCGATGATATGGGTGCTATCGAGTTCGACGAGGTAACGAAACAGTTTGGATCTGTCACTGCCCTGTCGAACCTCTCATTGACTATCAACGAAGGCGAGATCTTTGGATTTCTTGGGCCGAATGGTGCTGGGAAGTCAACAACAATCAACCTCCTGTTAGACTTTGTTCGACCAACAAGCGGCACAGTTACTGCACTTGGTCATGATGCTCACACCGAGACAGTCGCAGTTCGGCGTCAGACCGGCGTCTTACCTGAGGGGTTTGATGTATACGACAGATTGAGCGGTCAAGCGCACATTGAATTCGCCATCGAATCAAAGGATGGAAACGAGACACCAGCAGAGGTGCTTGACCGCGTTGGTCTCTCTGACGCGGCCGACCGACTCGCAGGCGGCTATTCGAAAGGGATGAAACAACGATTAGCACTTGGAATGGCGCTTGTAGGCGACCCCGACCTGCTGGTCCTTGATGAACCAGCAACTGGTCTCGACCCGTCTGGCGCCCATGATATGCGTCGAATCGTACTTGATGAGGCAGCATCTGGGACGACCGTATTCTTCTCAAGCCACGTGCTGGAGCAGGTTGAGGCTGTGTGCGACCGAGTTGGTATTCTTCGAGGGGGAGAACTTGTTGCGGTTGATTCAATCGATGGACTCCGTGCAGCGACCGAGACTGGAACGACACTGTCTGTTTCTGTCGAGTCATCCCCACCAGAAGTGGCACTGGAATCCGTTCGGTCACTTGATGGCGTATCAAGTGTCACACAGGTCGATAACCGAACACTCACTATCAACTGCACGTCATCCGCAAAAACCACGGTGCTATCCGAACTGGACGAATGTAGCTTGACTATCGCAGACTTCGAAACAGAGGAAACGTCGCTTGAAGATCTTTTCTTACAGTATACCAATGATACATCAAACTCAACTGACAGTGCGGAGGCACCTGCATGACGTGGCAGGCTGTTGCTCGCAAAGATATCCGTGATGCGATTCGGTCACGCTGGCTTCACGGTGCAACCCTCTTTTTTGCACTCTTCCTTGGTGGAACAGCAGCGATCTTTTTCGGGCCACTTGGAGCGGAATCGGTCTCAAATCTGTTCGGTATTTTCGTGAATCTTGGCTTTATTAGCTTCTCATTTACTGGCTTAGTTGGACTTGTGTTGGGATTTTTTGCGCTGAGCACCTCGTATGGGGCGATTACCGATGAACGCGAATCTGGAGCGATTAAACTCCTGCTGTCACTACCAAACTCTCGTCTTGATGTTGTTGTTGGAAAGGTCATTGGTCGAAGTGCTGTCGTCACGGCTTCGGTGTTAGTTGGGTTTGTTGTGACATTTATTGTACTCATCACCACGGGTGCAGCACTTGAGCTCGACTCGTTCGCCCCACAAATTCTCCTCACTCTCATGCTTGGCGTTGCATTTGGCTCAATTGGTCTCGGTATCTCGGCGTTAGCCAATTCGAACCGTGAAGCAACGCTTGCAACGATGGGACTCTATCTGATGTTTGCCGTCTTATGGGGGGCGGTGACACGTGGGATTCCTCGTATTATCAATGCCGGTGCTGACCAGATTGGGTTTAGCGGTCTCTCAGACACGGCAAGTGCTGAACTTACGCTGTTTTTGTCGTATCTGAATCCATTACGGGCGTATGAGACACTCTCGGCCGAATTATATCTTGACTCAGTGCAAGCACGATTAGTGACAGCTGATTTCACACAACAACAAGCGCTTGCTCCAAGCTTCAGTGACTCACTTCCACCGTATTTCAGTGCAGGTGCGCTTGTGTTGATTCTCCTTATTTGGACTGTCGCTCCAGTCATCCTTGGATACTATTCATTCCAAAAAGCTGATCTTTGAATGCCCGCATATGAGTGTTGATCTAATCGAAGACGCAGTAACATCCTCCGATGAATTAAATCGTGGGCTTTCTCTTCGGTTTTCTATCAGCACGCACAGTTGCCCAGTCCGGCCCTGGAATTAAAACTTCAAAGCGCTCGTCGCACTCACGAGGCTCCTCAACGATACTCAACGGTCATGTCTCCGCCGGTGGATACTGGATTCCTCGATCTGCAAGAAGTGCTTCAAACTCTGCTTCAGTCAGTTCGGTAACATCATTGGCTGCAGCGTCATTTCGCTTCGCTCTCCCAGGGTTCTCACCAACGACGAGATAATCTGTGTTGCCGGATACGCTACCTGTCACCGAACCACTATAGCGCTCAACGAGATCTGCTGCAACTCGCCGTGGAACGCTCAGGCTCCCAGTGAAGACGAAGGTTTGATTAGCAAACTCGACTGATGTGCCCTCAACAGTGAATGGCTGAGGTTCAACACCGACAGCGCGGAGTTCACTAATTACAGCACGGTTACGTTCATTATGGAGATACTCGACAATCCGCTTGGCAACTGTTGGTCCGATATCAGGGATTTGCTGTAGTCGATCGACTTTCGCCTCCAGTATCTGGTCAAATTCCCCGAATGATTGTGCAATATTTTTTGCAGTCGCCTTGCCGACCTCTGGGATGCCTAATGCGACAAGGAAAGAATCCAAGGCAGGTTCGCGAGTGGAATCAATTTCACTGATTAGTTTTGTTGCACTCTTCGCGCCCCACCCCTCAAGTGGAGCGATATCACTGCTATCGAGGCGATATAAGTCAGCCAACTCCGTGAGCAGTCCTTCTTCGACCAGCTGCTCGACACGCTCCTCGCCAAGTCCTTCTATATCGAGTGCCTGCCTGCTTCCATAGTGGGTGAGAGCCTGGACGAGCTGTGCTGGACAACTGAGCCCGCCAGTGCAAAACGCCAATGGCCCCTCCCGCTCGATTGAACTTCCACAGACTGGACATTCCTCAGGGAAGCGAAACGTCCCCTTTGCGTGCTTTTGAGTCACTTCAGCGACTTCAGGAATCACATCGCCTGCTCGTCGGATACGTACCACATCACCGACATCAACTCCCAGCCGCTCAATTTCGTCGGGATTATGTAATGAAGCTCGTGAAACGGTCACGCCCCCAACATCAACTGGCTCCAGTAGCGCCACCGGTGTTGCCCGCCCTGTTCGGCCCACCTGTATGACAATATCTGCGACACGTGTCGTCTCAGTGCGCGGCGGGAATTTATACGCGAATGCCCAGCGAACCGCACGGCTGGTACTACCCAGTGTTTCCCGCGCAGACCGGCTGTTCACCTTAATGACCGTCCCGTCAATCTCGTAGTTCAGCGTCCCCCGTTCCTGCTTGAGTGTTTCGCGGTACTCGATTGCATCCTCAATGTCAGTGACTCGCTTGGTGCGGCCATTTGTTCGCAGCCCCCACTCACTCAGTTTTCGCAGCGTCTCCCCCTGCGTGTCTGGCACATCGCTTGCAGTGAGAATATCATAAAAGAAGCAGGCAAGAGGCCGCTCAGCAACGACAGATGGTTCTAATCGCCTCAGCGTTCCCGCAGCCGCATTTCGAGGATTGGCAAAGGCGTCCTCTCCACTCTCGATACGCTGGCGATTGTGCGCTTGAAACGCATCCTTGGGCATATATACTTCTCCCCGAACAGCAACGGCATCAGGACAAGGCTTGCGTAACTCAAGCGGAACTGACCCTATCGTCTGCACTTGTGCCGTGACATCATCTCCACGGTCTCCATCACCACGCGTCGCTGCTCGGGCAAGCGATCCATCCTCATATACGACCTCAATTGAGAGGCCATCGAACTTCGGCTCACACACGTAGTCGACCGCTCCGACAGCCTCGTGGACACGCTCATCAAAGGCATGGAGGTCTTCTCGGTCGGTCGACTGTTCGATCGACAGCATAGAAACAGTATGTTCGATGGTTTGGAGTCCATCAAGTGGGTCACCGCCGACACGGTGTGTCGGGCTCGTCTCTGTATCTAAGTCAAACGCACACTCGAGTTGCTGAAGACGCTCAAACAGCGTATCATATTGAGAGTCACTAATCAACGGACTCGCTTCGACATAGTACCAGTAGTCGTGCTCTCGAATTGCTGCTCGTAGCTTCGCTGCCTGGGCCTCTGCAGCCGTTTTCGACAGTGTCTCAAGCGACTCAAACTCAGTCTCTGGATCGAATACATACGGATTCGACACATCAGCATACGCCAGTTCATCAGCGGACATCTCAGCGCTCGACACCTCCTCAGTCATACACTCACTTGTTGTGGTGGCGAGTTAGCCTCTACGATGACGAGTGTGTATAGATCACATGCCCCGTCTACTAACCCACATGTCTTATATCGACACATAATAACTCCGAGTATGGACGAGGATTTCTTGCTCCTCAACCCGGGTCCGGTGCCCGTTACCGACGAGGTGGCGGCGGCAATGGATGAGCGGATGATTTCACACCGGTCCACGGAATTCGAGGCAATCTATGAGCGCGCACAGAACGGTCTCGATTACATCTTTGAGCAGTCAACAGTTGACCGGAAGACGACTGAACCACCTGGTGGAGGGACCTCACTTATCCTCAACGGCACAGCAACGATGGGGATGGAGGCTGCTGTCGCAAATCTGGTTGGTGATGGTGGGAACGTTGTTTCGTTGATCAATGGAAAGTTTGGTCGACGGTTCGCGCGCATCGCTGAACGATACGCTGAAGTGACACGCGTCTCGGTGCCGTGGGGGGACTCAATTCCATTGGAGGACGTGCGTGCTGCTGTGTCTGACTCAACCGACCTCGTAACGATGGTTCATAACGAAACGAGCACTGGGTTACTGAACCCAGCTTCTGGTGTCGGCCATATTGCAGCCGAGCATGATGCTCGCTTCGTTCTTGATGGGGTTACATCGATTGGCGGCGACGTCTTCTGTCTTGATGCGTGGCACGTCGATATCGCCGTCACTGACGCTCAGAAGGCCTTAGCTGCACCGCCAGGAATCAGCGCCATGTATGTCGCTGAGGATGTCATCGATGAACTGAATGGAGAGATAGCGCCATTTTATTCAGATCTTGAGTGGCACTTACGGAAAGCACAGTCTCATCAGACACCGTTTACCAGTGCAGTGCCACTGTTCCGAGCACTTGCCGTAGCCATCGAAGACATCGTTGATGAAACAATGGCTACCCGGATCCAGCGACATCGAAATCAGGCCGAAGCATTCAGACGTGGATTCACCCGAATGGGACTGTCACTGTTCGCCAATCCAGCGGATTTGACGGTGCTCTCGAACACTGTTACCGCTGTATCGCTTCCTGAGACAATCGCCGGTGAAGACGCGCCAGCATTTTTTGATGCCGTCAGCGAACGGAATGTAAGCATTTCTGGTGGGCAAGCACATCTTGGAGGAGAGATATTCCGCGTCAGCAATATGGGACGTCTACCAGATACGGCAATCTTGCGCGGAGTTGAAGCTGTTGGAGACGCCTTGACCGATGTTGGTGTTGATGTTGATGTGACTGCTGGGCTCGCCGCCGCTCGTGATCAGTTGGACGTCGCTGTCGCTCAATCAGCGGACGACTAAGCCATACGACGTCGGATGTTTGTGGGTGATGAGGAAACACTCGGCATGAGGGGTGGCCCCGCAACGTAACCGACGGTTATAAGTTTGGACAGAATTATGCATGTAGTACATGAATCACGGGTTCCTGACTCAGAGTCTGCACGCTGGACACTCACCGGACTCGACAACTGGCTCCCGCGCACCTCCAATATATCAAACTACATCATACACATTCGACGATGCCGAAGACGCTGCGGCCCGCTATGCACTTGAGCGAACCGATGATGTGTACACCCGAATTTCGAATCCGACAACACGATATCTTGAGAACCGTCTCGCAGTGATCGAACAGGGAGTTGCCGCTGTCGCGACAGCATCGGGAATGGCAGCACTGGATACAGCAACCAGCGTGCTGGCGCAAGCAGGAGATAACATCGTCGCTTCCACTGATATGTATGGCGGGACAGCGTCCTACTTCACAAATATGGCCTCACGCCGCGGAATTGAACTGCGGACAGTCTCCACTGAAGACCTTACGGCGTTTCAGGATGCTATTGATGAGCAAACAGCATTCGTCCACCTCGAAACAGTTGCAAATCCATCATTGAAAACGCCAGATTTTGCCCCGATTGCAGACATCGCACACGAGCGACGAACTCCAGTCGTGGTTGACAATACCTTTGCAACTCCGTACTTATGCCGCCCAATTGAGCATGGCGCAGATATTATTTGGGAATCGACGACAAAGTGGCTGCATGGAAAGGGAACGACTGTTGGCGGTGTCTTGGTAGATGGTGGAACATTCCCATGGAGACGAAGTGGATATGATGAACTCGATGGGAACAATCCTGCATTCGATATCGATTTTGTCTCTCGTTTCGGAGAGGCTGCTTTTGCGAACGTCGCTCGTCATCGGGGTGTGCGGTCCCTTGGTAATCAACAGTCTCCCTTTGATGCATGGCAGACATTGCAGGGGATCGAAACACTGGGACTACGAATGCAGCGACACTGCAAAAACGCAACCCAAATTGCTGAAGCACTGAAGGACCACCCCTCAATTTCATGGGTATCATACCCTGGATTTGAATCTCACCCAACACATGATATGGCCACAAAATATCTTGAGCCTGCCGATAGGAGTCACGACGGATTTGGTGGGATGATCACGTTCGGGCCTGAAGGTGGGTATGAGGCAGCAAAGCGAATATGTGAGGAAACGCAACTCTCCTCGTTTTTGGCTAACATTGGCGACGCTAAATCAGTACTTATCCATCCGGCTTCAACGACACACGCACAGCTCTCGACCTCTGAACAACGCGCAGCAGGCGTGAGTCCTGACATGGTTCGACTCTCTGTCGGCCTCGAGACAGCGACAGACATTGTTGCTGATCTGAGCCAGGCTATCGCCGCATGGGCATCATGAAGACTGAGAGCAATATCGCTAATCTCGGTGCATTTGATTTTGCGTGCGGTGATTCAATCGAGACGCTCAAAATCGCCTACGAAACGTATGGTGAATACGAAGGCGATAATGCAGTCTTGATCTGCCATGCATTGACTGGGAGTCAAAACGTTGCTGGCTATGGCTCCGAGACCACGGGGCAGGCTCGGGCATGGTGGAACGACATTGTCGGACCCGGAAAAGCAATCGACACAACAAAGTATTATGTAGTATGTGCAAATGTCCCTGGATCATGCTATGGTAGTTCGGGCCCATCAGCGACTGGCCCAGAAGATTCACCATATGGGACTGATTTCCCACCAGTTACTGTTGGGGACTGGACGCGGTCCCAGCGACGACTACTGGATACACTGGGTGTTGGCCGACTTCATGCCGTCGTTGGGGGAAGTGTTGGCGGGATGAACGCACTTGATTGGGCGAAGCGGTATCCCGATGATATTCACCGGATCATCTCTGTTGCAGCAGCCGCTCGTCTTGATGCTCAATCGCTTGGGCTCGATGCAATTGCTCGTCGGGCGATTACGACCGACCCTGCATGGCAGGAGGGTGACTATTATGAGAGCAATTCATCTCCGACTGATGGATTAGCCATTGCCCGCCAAATCGGCCATATCATGTATCTCTCGAAAGCATCAATGCAGAAAAAGTTCAGTCGGCGAGCCGCTGGCCGAGACGCACGCCGCGATTCATTCCCAGTTGACCCAGCTGCAGCGTTCTTTCCGTACCGTGACGTCGAGTCGTATCTCGATTATCAAGCGGAGAAATTTGTCGATCGATTCGATCCGAACGCGTATTTATATCTCACGCGAGCGATGGACGATTATGATTTAGCTGAAGGATACGACGATGATGCACACGCCTTGGCAGCTTACACGGGCGAAGCTCTTGTTGTCTCGTTCACTGGTGATTGGCATTTCACCACTGAGCAGTCAGAAATCGTCGCAGATGCCTTCCGTCAGAGTGATACGCCGGCCGCACATCATATTATTGAATCTGATCACGGTCACGATGCCTTCTTAGTCGAACCAGGGAAACTTGGTCCTCCACTTCGTGACTTTCTGGACGCTGGCGTTGCTGGCCGTGCAGTGCATGATAATGATGGTCCTACCCCTAAAAATGATTCTAACTTCGCTCCGGTCCATGCCTCATTATTCAGTGAGTGAGTCGAACGCACAACGCTCAAACCAGTCTCACACTGACTGGGACACGTGCTTGATACGTGGCGTGATGTTGGATTAGTCTCTGGATGGCAGGCCGCAGCAAGTTTATGTTACTACAGTATTTTTGCGGCAACAGGGTTCATCCGCGACAGCTTTGCTCTTTCTGAGTCCCTAGTCGGTCTATTTCTAACAGCTGCAGTTGTTGGCTATACAGTCGCATTGTTTCCGAGCGGTGCGGCTGTCGATGGCTTTGGTGAGCGACGGATCATGGTCTGTGGACTGATCGGGTTAGCTATCGCCGCTGTCGTGCTGCCCGTTGCGCCCTCATATGGAGCACTTCTCGTGGCGACTGTGTTGCTCGGGGCATCGTACTCGCCAGCGATGCCTGCATCAAATCGAGGGATCGCTCGGAATGCACCTCCAGGTCAACTAAACTTGGCAATGGGGGTCAAACAGGTCGGTGTTACTACTGGAAGTGCGCTCGCCTCAGTCATCATCACCGGAATTGCTGCTATTGTCTGGTGGCCAATCGGATTTTGGGTTATTGCACTGCTTGCAAGCGGGTACACGGTAGGTTTTGCACAGACATATCATGGTGGCAATGGCACTGGAGAATTGACACTCCCAGACATTCGGAGCCTCCTCACAAGGCCAGCATATCTGCTTTTACTTGCCGCGGGTGCATTTATTGGAGCAAGTATTTTCACAATGTTAGGGTACATTGTCCTCTATTTCCAAGACGTAGTTGGTGCAGCAGCCGCGATTGGCGGACTGGTGCTTGCGGGCACGCAGTTGACTGGCAGTGCAGCACGGATTGGAGCTGGAAGCCTTGCAGATCGTCTTTCAGGTGTGCGCGGTGCTGCTACAGTTGCACTTGGACAAATCGCAGTGGCGGCCGTTCTCTTCACCATACTTACCCTCGAACCGGAATCTCTTCTTACCTCCGTGGGCCTCTTCCTTGGATTAGGACTATCAATTCATGGGTCGACCGGCATTTATTATTCATGTCTCACAGGATTAGTAGAAACCGATGAACTCGGTGCCGCTTCCGCAGGCGGACAGACGGCAATTAATCTTGGCGGTATCACAACTCCACCGTTATTTGGCTATCTTGTTGGTTTTGTTTACTCGAAATGGGACGTGCAAACTATCGCTCCAGGTCAAATTGGTGTGGTTTCGAGTATACATATTGGTCATATTGCCAACGGCTGTTAATATGTCAAACGAAAAGTAACGATTCTCGGATAGAGCATGTGAACACAATCGAGTGTCAATCGAACAGTCACTGCGGCTTCTGCCCTCGAAAGTAGTTAGAATGATGCCGCCTAAATTACCATATATGGCGGCAGATGTCGTTGAGAGTGAACGACCAGTCCCAGCTTTGGAGCCACGCGCGACTGCGGCTGCAGCGCATCTCCAATCTGCTGAGACCGTGTTGTTAATCTCACATATCGACGCAGATGGGTTGTCCAGCGCAGCAATCGCTGCTCAAGCGCTTCAGCGAGCTGAAATCTCATGCGAGGTCAGCTTTGCAAAGCAGCTTGACGATAATAAAATCAGTGCAATCGCTAATACTGAGCATGATACGGTCCTATTCACTGACTTTGGGAGCGGTCAGCTTGATCTCATCGAACCACATATTCGCATAGGAGCATTCTCGGCGGTAGTCGCTGATCATCATCAACCAGCCAATTCGCCGACAACAGACGCCTTGTACCATCTCAATCCATTGTGTGTTGGCATTGACGGGGCAGCCGAACTTTCGGGAGCTGGGACTACATACGCTTTAGCTCGTGCATTAGAGGCGAGCTCACGACAAAACTGTGATCTCGCAGCATTAGCAGTAATTGGTGCAATCGGCGATATGCAGGGCACTCCAGCAGGTCTCAGTGGCGCAAATGAGCAGATCGTCACAGAAGCGATTGAAGCTGGTGTCTTAGAATCAACAACTGACCTTCTCATGTACGGTCGCCAGACACGGCCACTACCGAAGCTGTTGGAGTATGCCGGTGACGTCCAGATACCTGGAATCACGAGTAATTCGCGGGGGGTGAACGATTTTCTCTCTGGATTGGAATTTCCCCTTCGTGCCGACGGTGAGTGGCGCCGCTGGATTGATCTGACTCGTGAGGAGCGACAAACTCTCGTCAATAACCTGTTGCGTCGGGCCATCTCTACCGGAGTGCCTGCGGATCGAATTAATGACCTCATCGGTGAAACGTACATTTTATCGAATGAAGACTCCGGGACAGAGCTGAGAGATGTAAGCGAGTTCTCAACGCTACTAAACGCGACTGCCAGATACGAGCGCGCAGATGTCGGTCTAGCAGTGTGTCTCGGCAATCGTGGTGCAGCACTCACTCGTGCTCAGACACTGCTTCGAAATCATCGACAAAACCTCTCAGAGGGAGTTCAATTGGTGCAACAGGAAGGAACGACGATAGAAACGAACCTCCAATGGTTTGATGCAGGGAATCAGATCCGCGAGACAATCATCGGGATTATCGCTGGGATGTCTATCGGATCTGAAGATATCCGTGGTGATCTTCCGATCTTAGCGTTCGCCAGACAGTCTGAATCGATGCTCAAAGTTAGTGCCCGTGGTTCATATGGATTAGTGAACGACGGGCTTGATCTCTCAGCCGTTATGTCAAAAAGCGCTACTGTAGTTGGTGGGGAAGGTGGTGGTCATGACATTGCCGCAGGCGCAACGATTCCTGTAGATAAGAAAGCGAATTTCCTCCAACACGCTGATGAGCAGATTGGAACACAGCTTCATCATGAAGACCACTGATACTTATCTGATCGTTAACTGTCGATCGACCGTCCAAAGGCCTCTGTTTGATGAGGAGTACATCAATTCACAGTCTTTCGACAGGCACGCATTGTGAAGAGAACCGTCAAGATCTAACAGGTCCCATCTCTGGCGATTTTGATATGTGCGACAGTTCTATGACTGGGATCGTATGTTTTCTCGCCTCGCGTTTCCTATCAACACACTCCCAATCACAATGGTTATTTATTATGCTTACAGCTATACATATTTTGATTCAGATGTCGACCCAAAACTACCAACTTCGTTCGAGCGAATATTTGAGAATTGATTTATCAAGCAGGTCATCAGAGACTGCCCGTCTATTCACCCAAAGCCAAGCTTTCTAACGTTGCTAAAACTTCTTCAAGCGCGCTAATGAGACCTTCAAGTGCCGACAGAGGGTCACCAGTATTGGCCGCTGCTGCGGCGGTTCCACTCAGGGCTGCGAGAGCGACAACCGCAATTACTGTAATGAAAATAATCCTTCGCATATCAACATTTACTCGCTAAAGATACAAAGATGTTTCCTGCAAGTATAGTGAGGTATCTCTGAATAGCGTCGAAGCTGGAGATCATCACTGAGATACAACTGTACGGAATCGAAGAGAGATACTACTCAGCGTGTCGACGTTATTATGTGTGGGGTGTGATGCAGCGTTCAAGCTCAATGTGAGGGTCGAAAACACCCGCCTCAATCCGAACGAAAGTCACTTCGGGACTTTTAGCCAGGGTGGAGTTCCAACTGGCTGGTCTGATGCAGGAGTCTGGCTCGGTTCTCTCTTGAGGATTTTACCTGTGGACACGAATGTTTGACTGCATCTTACAAATCCTATCTCCGGGATTCTTCGATTTCCAATCACGAAGGGAAAGATCAGGCAGATGGCGAAATCTGTCGCGTTCACTTTGAGCACACTTCAAGCCCCACAATGTTAGCGTTCAATCAACACCAGTCTGCCACCCATAGCTACGATATACAGTGTATTCTGTTGCAGAGGCCCATTATGTCTGAACGAGCCAGCATGACAGGTACTAAAACAGTAACACAGACTCAACGTTGTGCGATATGTGATCAAACATTCGAGAGGACTGAAACTATCGATATCTCCGCGAGTGCAAGCAATCATGAGTCATTATGCCAGTATTGCGCAGAGGGGTTATTTGATATTGAGCTCTCATCAGAGGAGGTGAGTGCCACGCAAGGTCATCACAGCCAGCAGGTATCGGCTTCGGACACATCAAAGAAGGATGCGAGTGCTGTCTCTTGGAATCTACCCAGGCATCGGAGTTACACAAACTCTGGATCGTCATTGATGCAGATGCATTATCTCTCGCTTTCACTCTTATGGGCGATTCATCGAACGAATGTGCGGCTACTAGAAAAGATATTAGATAATATTGATATCCAGATGATATCCGTCCTCTGGCTCACACTTTCGACTGCGGTGATAATCGTTCTCTCCTTCTCCTAAAGTTGCCAGGGGTACAATCTGATCGCAGACTTTAGTCCCTGAGCCGTCCCGAGGCCGGCGGTTGAGCAACGCTCAGGTTGCTCTGTCAACAGACTTCATTCGGCTGTCAAAGCGGATAGTCTAAATACCATCGCTCATCTAAGACAGTAACTGACAGCCACACGTATTGCCAGTTATGAGCTGCCAGTCACCCGGCCTCAGAATCGGACTCACTTGTGGACGCTTGTCACCCGATATCGAGTCATACCGAGAGAGCTCGGGATAACGTAGTGAAACCATCGATAGTGTCTGCGTCCTTTCGGAGGTGCCTTTGAGAACACGTCCGTCGTCTTCGTTGCCACGGAAGCCCAGCGGTTCTGGGTGTTCCGTGACCGACGTGTTCAATTCGTTGTGATACCCCTTCTTGTTCTCGAAGAACCCGCGCCACGCTTCGCTGTTTGCTCGCCGGACAGTTTGAGCGGTGGACGCGTCAAGAACGTATTTGTATTTGCCTTCGAGAGCGCCGGTATCGGCGTTCCACACATCTTCGCCCTCGAAGCCGTCTTGGTCGTTGTAGCGGATGAGGCGCTGGTAGTTTATCTCGTTCCAGAGAGCGGCGGAAGCGTTCAACAGGTCCCGTACCGTAGCACCTGCTCACCATCGTCGGAGAGCAGTCGCACGGCGAACGTGTTGGTGCGCTTCATTCAAAATATAATCAGTCCCAATATCTAACAAGTCCACCGATGAGACCAAACATCGACATTAACTGGCCAATCCACGGACACATCAAACACTACGCAGAAGCGGACGAGCTGAACCTCTCGGAAGCCTATGCAGAGGTATTAGAAGCTGGTCTGGAACCGTTGGCGAATCAAGACCAGCAGTGACGTGGCGGTCCCTTGCTGGAGCTTACGCGATTCACTCTCGCCCTGTTCGCTCCTCGGTTCCGACTAACTGTCGGAACGCTCGTCACTCACGAGAAGGGCGGTATTCTCTCGCTTCATAAAGATAGTTACCTGAACTGAATCCGATTGCCGGACTTCTTTGTGCGGACGCAGAAAAAAAGTAAGAGGAACGCCCAGACAAGGGGTCAACAATCACCGAAAACCAAATTCTGGGAGAAAACCCCCCGTCAGCCCGGAAAGTATGTTACTTTCCACTGGATATGAATGGCATAGGATCGATTTTTCCTTTTAGCTGTTCCTCAGGCGTCGCTCAGTCTTGACGCCTTGAGTAGTTACACAAGTGCTTTTGACACATCGATGTGCAAGCGCAGACACGATATTGAAAGGAGTCCATTAGAAAGGAAGTCGTGGCTCAAGTGAATTGATAATGTCTCGTATTGCCTCCTGCTTGTAATATCCGACTACGGAGAGCGTGACAACGAGCGTAATGAGCAGCGTTGCTTGGACATACTGAGCGTTTGCTAATTCACCCCCCGCATAGACTGTCACAACATATGCTGGCAATCGACCCACTGCAATAATGCTCATAAATGTTCGTAGACGCCACGTTGTCAATCCACTCAGGAAGCAGACTGCATCATCAGGAAGACCAGGAATTATTACAAATACAAATAATCCGGGCAATCCAACTGTTGCAACAAAGCTATCAAACCGTTCTATTACATCTTCTGAGAGCGTGTTTTCAACGAACGGTCGACCGAAGCGTTTTGCCAGTGAAAAGGCGACCGCGCTTCCAATGAGAACACCAGTGATACTATATATTGTTCCGGCAACGGATCCAAATAGATAGCCTGCTACTAATGCCACAACTTGTCCGGGGATGGGCGCAACTATCACCTGCAGTGCCTGAACAAGAATAAACACGAATGGAGCATACAGTCCAAACTGCGCTATCCAACTTCGGAGAGCGGTTGGTTGAAACACGATAGGAACATATGTACGCAACAGCAGATACCCACTGAGAACAGCGATTATACCAGCACCAGCGAGTAGTAGTGCCTTGTTTCGATCTGCTTCCGATTGAAACCACTTCATTTCATATCTACTCTCGTGTGCGCATGTGTTTGACTTTTGTCCGTTTTCACACTCATTAATCAAACCTCTCATCAATTCGAGTCTCAGCGTATAGTCGTGTGTCTGTCATAACAAGAGGCTCATGCTCTGAGTGTTATAGGTGTTCTAATATCTGTCATCCGACACAAACGACAAGTGAGATTTTGATGAATCGCGTGCAATGTGTTACTCATTTCGAGACCAAACTTTATTTTCGCTCTACAGGGGTTCCTAAGAGAGGAGTTGTGTCGACCATGTTCAACTTTCCATCGCATCTGAGCCCTATACAGTCTGATGTAGTTTCGCCCAGCCCCAGATGAGTGACTGCTGAACTGAGAGCCGTCTTGCGAAACCAGACAGCGATGACACATCAGGTGATGGGAGTGTCTGTGATAGCACTGCAGAGCACTCCAGGCTTCGGAACGCGAGGCTCGGACATCGAGCCGACGCCATGG
>UEYZ01000059.1_pt1 | contig 17948 bp, 19 predicted proteins | sample 1903591 | NCBI WGS metagenome assembly UEYZ01 (sample SAMEA4776352, study PRJEB27445) | saltern metagenome | biome: Hypersaline environment; feature: solar saltern; material: Pellet | place: Spain | collected 2014-08 | depth 0 m | reverse complement strand
GTTACATTTCCAAACCGGCTCAGTTAGCAATAAAGATATCTAATATTTTTGATTTCGCTAACTGTCTCTTTCTGTCAGATCGCGGTATCATTCTTCATGTCAGCTTCACCCTCTCACGCGGGTTGAGACTCAAAGTGTCACAGGAACAAAGGCTCGCGTCTTCGATTTTCAATCGGGAACAAGCCCGAGACACTCGTCTTGGTTATGTGTGGATAGTTCCGGGCGGATTCGAACCGCCGTCAACGGCTCCAAAGGCCGTTATGATTGGCCACTACACCACGGAACTGATTACATATGACATATTGTGATAATCGTTGAAAACCCCATCGGGTTTCGGTGCCTTTTATATCTCACTCAGTCAGCGCTCTGTTCAGTCCCCTCTGATGGGTCGCTTTGAACGTTGAGATAGCAACATGCATCGGCTTCAGCAGCAAAGCAATCTGGACAGTTCGGATTGCGGTCGATGATCGTATCAAGTCGTTCGGCCACCAGTTCATCAATCACTGGCTCAAGTTCTTTTGCCTCAGTCTGAAACTCTTCGACATCCAATACATTTGCAAGGAATCGCTCAATAATGCAATATGTTTGTAAGGCTTCACGCGCTTGTATGATTCCTTCTTGCGTCAGTGTCGCCCCTTTGTACTTTTCATGCTCAACAAAGTCCTGAGATTCGAGTTTCCCAATCATCTCATTCGCACTGGCCGGACTAATATCGAGTCGATCAGCGAGCGAACCGGTTGAGACTGGCCCGTTCTCCGACTGTTGAAGCAAGTAGATTGCCTTGAGATACTGGTCAGCAGTGTTCATTATTGTGTTCTAAGCTTAGTTTCTGTGTCTGCATCAGTCGATACGCTCCATGAGCTCGGTCACGGCTTTGACTCCCTCGGCCTCTTCCTCGCGGATCTCCCCCAAGACGCGTCGCAGGCGATCCTGATCGATACTGAATTGACTATTTGAGTTGTCAATCGCCGTAAGCAAATCATCATAGAACTTATACGCCGTTTCTTCATTACAGAGTTGATCGTAGAGAACATCATCGAACGCAGCTGCTTCTGCTTGGCCGTATTGAGCCTCAACAAGAGCCTCAATCTCCTCGTACGCGACGCTGTCAGCGTCCAAATCTGATATTAACTCCTCAAGGCGCTGACGATGATGGGCCGACTCGGTGGCTGCATCATTTAACAGGTTTGCAACCTCTGGGGCAAGTGCAGAATCAGTTGTCATTGATTGATTGTGCCGGGAGACACGCGCTTCGACTACCTCTTCCAAAACAATACCAATCTGAAGAAGCCGAGCTAATTGATGATCAGAATGTAGTGCTTGGCCGACACTCATTGATACCTCCTCCGGAGTATCGGCATGGAATAACCCATGTTCGTGTGTTCACTGAGTGGTATCATAAATCCGTTCCCTCACAACAGATCAGTCACGTCACGATTTTGATTACTCACTGCTTTACCTGGCCGAAACAACGCAGCGAGCTTAGTCGAGTCGCTCTGCGATTAGCTCTTCGAGATCCTCACGGAACTCATCAACAGCGATCTCTTCGAGAACAGGGACAAAGAATCCCTTCACAAGCATATTTCGTGCAGCCAGCGGAGGCACTGATCGCGAAGTCATATAGAAGAGGTCCTCGCGATCAACCTGACCGACTGTCGCCGAATGAGATGCCTCTGTATCGTGATTATTGATTATCAGTTTTGGTGAGGCGTCAGCTTCACTCTCATCCGAGAGCATGAGTGTGTTTTCACGTTGATAGGAACTCGTGTTCCACGCGCTTCGGCCAACGTCTTGAACGCCCTCATACACCGAGCGTGCTTCGTTATCAAGAACGCCGCGAGTGACAAGGTCTGCTGTCGTGTGCTCTGCATTATGCCATACTCGCGCATTGACATCAAAGTGCTGTGATTCGTGGCCAAAGAACGCACCGACAATCTGTGATTCTGAGGAGTCACCGTTCAGTTCGGACTCAACGTCGCTTCGCGTCAGACCAGATCCAAGATTTCCTTCGATCCAATTGACCGTCGCATACGTCCCAACATCTGCACGTTTGAGCGTGTATGTGTAAGTGTCAGATTCGAGATTCTGCAACGAACCATACTGGACATAGGAGTTTTCCCCAGCCTCGATTTCGACCAAGTTTGAGAAGTATCGGGCATCGCTACCGGGATGCTCATCACCAGCTTCAATACTCTCAAGAATCGTCACGGATGCAGATCCCTCTGTAATGACCAACGTGTGGCTAAATAGGGTCCGAGAGTTCATTTCTGCTCGGACTTTCACATCCTCGGCGTTTACTCCCTCAGGAACGTACACCACTGTTCCAGTCGTAAACAACGCAACTGAGAGTGCGGTGAGATAGTTCTCTGTCGGATCGACTGTAGAGCCGAAGGAGGACTCAACCAGTTCGGGCAGCTCATTGACAGCTTCCGCAAATGAGAGAATCTTGATACCCTCGGCAGTAACGCGACTCGTCTCGTCTGCCTGATTGAGCGGGTCAACTAGTGCTTCGAAGTCCAAGGCCTCAAGATTCGTCCAGCGTCGACCAGGTGTCTCGATGACATCCGGCAGTGGAAGCTCCTCAAGTGCTTCGAGTGCTTCGAGACGCGTCTCTTCGAGCCATGCGGGCTCTGATCGGGCGTCAGATATCTCTTTGACGGTCTCAGCAGAGATATTTGATGGGATTTACTGCGTACTCGATTGGAAGCTCTTCGGTAATTGGTTCGATGAAGCCTGAGACGATCATCTGCTTGGCGTCATCGTCGTCCAATCCGCGTGACTGCAGGTAGAAGATATCCTCATCACCAATCTTGCCAACTGTCGCCTCGTGTGCCACGTCAACTGACGATTCGTTAATCTCCATATATGGCATCGTATCCGATGTGGATTCATTATCGAACATCAGCGCATCACATTCGACGGCTGTCGAGGAGTTTTCGGCACCGTCGGCAATGTGAACGAGCCCACGGTAGTTCGTGCGGCCTCCATCCTTCGAGATCGACTTTGACTCGATGGTCGATGTGGTCTCAGGTGCGTTATGATACACTTTTGCTCCGGTGTCGATATTCTGGCCGGCTCCGGCGAATGCAATCGTAATGTGGTTGTCAGATGCTCCGCGTCCCTTCAACACAGATGATGGGTACAGCATCGTTGCCTTCGATCCCATCGATCCTGAGATCCACTCCATGCGGCCGTCGGCTTCGACGAGGGCGCGCTTGGTGTTGAGATTGTACGTGTTTTTCGACCAGTTTTGGACCGTCGAGTACTGGACGTGGGCATTCTCACCGACGAACACTTCGACGCCGCCAGCGTGGAGATTGAATGCGGAGTACTTCGGTGCCGAGCAGCCTTCGATGTAGTGCACTTCAGCGTTGTCCTCGGCAATGATGAGCGTGTGCTCGAACTGACCCATGCCTTCGGAGTTCATACGGAAGTACGCCTGAACAGGCATTTCGACAGTGACATCCTCGGGCACGTAGACGAAGGAGCCACCCGACCAGACAGCGCCGTGAAGCGCAGCGAACTTGTTGTCTGACGGAGGCACTGATTTGGTCATGAAGTGCTCGCGGACGATTTCTGCGTGTTCTTGGACAGCCTCGTCCATGTCACAGAAGATCACGCCCTTTTGTTCCCACTGCTCCTGCATATTTTGATAGACAACTTCAGATTCGTACTGGGCACCGACGAGCGCGCGAAGGCGTCGTTCGAGCATCCATTCGGGCTCGTTTTTATCTGCAGAGATGAGTCGAATGGTCTCTTCAGTGAGTCCTTTCTCAGTTTTGTAGGCGGATGCCTCGTCCTTCTTGAAGTCAAATCGTGACTCGGTGTCAGTCTGCTGGAGGTGATTTTGTTCAGAACTCATTATCGTATGTAGTGTCGCAGATGGCATAAGTCTGTTGAGAAGATTATTTTTCTCAATCGAAAATGAGTTCTCACTCGATCCAAAGAAATTATTCAAACCAATGAAGATCTGTCCGGACAAGTGGGATGCACATCGACACTCTCTTGCAATATCAACATGATACTAAATGTCAGTTCACAAATAATCGACTGACTGAGCGTACATCTTCACTCCCTCGTCTGAATTTGTGATATGCGGCACTCTCGAGAGGGGACAAAGCATCACCCGCGCACGAATCCAATTTTCACAAAATATCAACACGGATGCCACGGGGTCGTTCGGAGATGGAAGATTTCCGTTCCCGTGATGACGAGACGCTCTGCGTCTTAAACCACTTCACTTGATCCCGAGGTCGTTGACGAGCGAAACCAGACATACGAGCAATCTATCATATGATACGTGAAATCCAACTGTCCATTCGGTTATACATCGTCGGCTTTTGAACGCCAAGCCATTGCCACATGAGCATCTCTAATCGGTGTCAATAGATACTGACGGTCGGTGTCACGTCAAATATTCAGATAAGATTCAACGCTCAGTTATTATCTCGTATTAACCTTTTTAAATAGTAAATCCGATTCTTCTATCAGTGATGAATGACCCGAAGGATTCGATTAATATTGAGAATGTCGTCGCCTCAACGGGAATCGGCCAGGAACTTGATCTTCAGAGTGTCGCAATGGATCTCAAAGGGGCAGATTACGATCCTGAGCAATTCCCTGGTCTCGTTTACCGAACACAAGATCCAAAGTCTGCAGCATTGATATTTCGCTCAGGAAAAATCGTCTGTACGGGAGCTAAGTCTCCAGTTGATGTGCGCGAGAGCATTCATATCGTCTTCGAAAAGCTTCGTGCGTTGCAGATCCCCGTGGCAGACGAGCCTGAAATAACGGTTCAGAATATTGTCACCTCCGCCGATCTCGGTGAAAGTCTCAATCTAAACGCGATTGCGATTGGACTTGGTTTGGAGAATATCGAATATGAACCCGAGCAGTTTCCTGGATTAGTCTATCGACTCGACCAACCAAGTGTCGTTGCACTATTATTTGGCTCAGGAAAACTTGTGATTACTGGCGGGAAAGAGCCTGATGACGCACGGGAGGCTGTCGATGTTATTCTTTCACGATTGTCTGAACTCGGATTGATGAAATGATTCGACGGGTTGCCCACACGAAAAGTAGCACAGCGAAATAATGGCACTCCCGATGCAATCTGGTGTCGGTGCCAACCCGATTGCTATCCTCGTTACGATTGGGTCTTTTGCACTGTTCTTGACTATCACTGCTCATATCGCTGCTCGTAACGTACTCGGTGATGTACCGATTCGGGATGCATTTTTGATTGGCCCACTCCCGGCAATCATTGCAGTGATTGTGACAGCATTTTCACTTCCATCACTCGGTGGTCTTTTATTCGCAATCGTAGGTGACGTAGCTGTTATCTCAAAAGTCTACGACCAGCAGATCAAATTGGCGAGCTATATCACGCTTATTCACTTCGTCGTGAGCGTGATTCTTGGGACGATACTATATGGAGTGCTTGCACTGATTGGCAGTTTCCCTGGGTAATCAGTGGAACTCTGGCCCGACTCAAAACAGGGTCTAAAATCTTTGAAACGTTCGCCATTGTGTGGATAATCTGCGTGTTAGTTTAGCTGTAAATAAGGAAATCCGCCTTCGTGAGCTTCGGAGACGCGAGCAGGGAGAGGTAGTTCACAGCTCAACTAATCATATACAATGCTTCACTCAGAGGCCACCTTGTTTTCAAGTCAGCAGTTCGCAGGGGAAGAACGCTCTCACAGGTTTGCAAGTGCTGGATGCCTGTGGAGACTGAGCTCCCTCTGTTCACATCATCATGATCCTGGTTCAACGAAGCGGCGTCAGCCGCTGAGTAGAGCAGGGTGGGGCAGTTCACCGGATTTCTCCGATCTGATCTGTTCACTTCGCGAAGACGTATTCACTCGCTAAAGATGAGCATCGAATCAATCCGAGCTCACATGCCTATCTTCTCTCTTCGGAGAAGGTATTAGTTGTCCAAGTCAATATATTTCTATGGACTCATCTTCACTTCTGCTCAGTGGTGGCAAGGTTCTCACGCCGTCTATGAACATCATTACCGCTGATATACATATTGATCAATCATCTGGCGTTATAGAGGCCATTGAAGCGGGACTCGACCCAACTCGGTTCGAAACTTCCCTTGATGTAAGTGGCTGTGTGTGCATGCCAGGATTAGTAAACGCACATACCCACATCGCAATGACGCTTCTCCGCGGGTATTCAGATGACAAACCACTCAACGCGTGGCTCCGTGAAGATATCTGGCCTGTCGAAGCGCAGCTGACAACCGAGCACATCCGTGCTGGCACTGAACTGGGCTTAGTTGAAATGATCCGTTCGGGAACGACGGCATTCGCAGATATGTACTTTGAAATTCCCGAAACTGTCGCAGCTGTCGATGCAGCAGGGATGCGTGCACGTCTCGGTCATGGTATTGTCACCGTGGATAAGGAACCTGCCGCTGCACGGGCCGATATGGAAAAAGGACTGACCGTTGCACGGGAGTTCCAGCAGGCTGCAGATGGTCGTATCCAAACTGCATTCATGCCACACTCACTAACCACGGTTGACGATGATCTGTTAGCAGATGGTGCGGAGCGTGCGACTGCAGAGAATATGTACATCCACCTTCACGCAAACGAGACGTCAGATGAGGTGAATCCAATCGTTGAACGAACAGGCGAGCGACCAATACAGCACGCAGAAACGCTTGGGCTCTTAGGGCCTGAGACATTCTTAGCGCACGGTGTTCATCTGAATATGGATGAAATCGCCACACTCGCACGAACTGATACCGCTGTTATCCACTGTCCAGCGTCAAACATGAAATTGGCATCTGGAATTGCTCCAGTCTCACACTTGCGAGAGGCAGGTGTCACTGTTGGCTTAGGGACCGATGGAGTCGCTTCAAACAATGATCTTGACATGTTCAGCGAACTCCAAGATGCAGCTCTGCTAGCCAAACTTGGTGCAGACGATGCTGCAGCACTACCAGCAGGGGAAGCAATCAAGATGGCAACTGCCGACAGTGCAGCAGCGATCTCACTCCCAGGTGGACGACTTATCGAGGGCGGTGTTGCTGATATCGCAGTCGTTGATATTGATACGCCCCACTTCACTCCTCAACACGATGTGGTTAGTCATCTCGCGTATGTAGCTACTGGTGCCGACGTTCGGCATACAATCTGTGATGGGTCTATACTGATGCGCGATCGGACGCTTCAAACGCTTGATGCAGAGCTAATACAAGACACCGCGGAGACCGCTGCTACTGACTTGCTGGCGCGAATCTGATTTTGACTTTCATATCTCTGTCGAGCATCGTTGAAAGATAGCCACTGACAGCGTATCTCATATGAGTCTTCTCGACGACCTCAGATTCCGGCTATTCTTTGAACGAACACATTCTGTATCCAGTCAACCAGTGTGTCCAGTGATATGTTTGAAACTCTCCTACACGCAACTGATGACCATTTATCGAACGCGACTCAGTTTAGCAGTCGACCATCTGCCCCACCAACACAAGATGGAATTCTCAGATTGATTTAACGGAGTGGTCTTTGATGATGAAACACTGTCTCTGTAAAATTACACGCAGTGTGAGGCTGCTCGCGAAACCAATTGTGATTATGGCTGCAATTGCGAGGATGAAAGCAAACCAACCTGAAACGACACCAACTACATGTATCTTCGGTAGCGTTTTTGCCCGCCTCGCCCATGAACAAATATGAGTACAACTGTTCCGCTAAGCAAGCAACTTGAGAATGTCACCGCCGAACAGGAGGCCGGTCGAGAGAAAATTGATTGGGCGTATGAACACATGCCCATCCTGCAAGCGCTCGAAGACCAATTCAGGACTGAGCAGCCGTTGAATGGCCAAACGATTGGCATGGCGATGCATGTCGAAGCCAAGACTGCAGCTCTCGTTGAACTCCTGGCTACTGGTGGTGCTGAAGTAGCGATAACCGGTTGTAATCCACTTTCGACACACAACGATGTGAGTGCAGCACTTGATGCAAACGACTCAATCACCTCTTACGCTAAGCGTGGTGTCGGTGAGGATGACTATTACGCAGCAATTGAAGCTGTTCTGTCTCACAATCCAACGATCACTGTTGATGATGGGATGGATATGGTATATGCCATTCATGAGTCACACCCAGAGCTGTTAGAGACGATTGTCGGAGGTGCAGAAGAGACGACAACAGGCGTCCACCGTCTCCGCGCGATGGAGACCGATGATGAACTCAAATATCCCGTTTTTGCAGTGAATGACACGCCGATGAAACGGCTCTTCGACAATGTTCATGGGACCGGTGAGTCATCGCTGGCGACGATTGCAATGACAACAAACCTGTCTTACGCAGGCAAAACGATCGTTGTTGCTGGGTATGGTGACTGTGGCAAAGGGGTCGCGAAAAAAGCAAAGGGGCAGAACGCGAACGTCATCGTGACCGAAGTTGAACCCCGGCGAGCACTCGAAGCACATATGGAGGGCTATGACGTGATGCCGATGCAGGAAGCAGCAGAACACGGTGATGTATTCATTACGACAACAGGAAACCGTGACGTGATCACGAAAGAAGACTTTGAGGTGATGCAAGATGGCGTCCTGCTTGCGAACGCTGGACACTTTGATATTGAAATCAATTTGGACGAGCTTGGAGAGATGGCCGTCCACAATCGAACTGTCCGTGATGGAGTAACCGCTTATGAACTCGCTGACGGTCGTCAACTGAACGTGCTGGCAAGCGGTCGCCTCGTGAACCTCGCCTCGCCAGTCGGGCTCGGCCATCCTGTGGAAGTGATGGATCAGTCATTTGGTATCCAAGCGGTCTGTGTCCGCGAACTGGCAACACATGGCGATGCATATGACCCGGGAGTTCATGCTGTTCCTGACGAACTTGATAAGGAAGTCGCCGAGATTAAACTCGCTGCTGAGGGTATCGAGTTTGATGAACTCACCGACACTCAAGAGGAATATCTGGAGAGCTGGAGTCACGGAACCTAACAAGCTCAGCCTGAAATCAGCAGACAGTATCCCTCTCAATCGCACTCCTAGCCTGAGATATAGGACGGAGACGAGCATGAGCACAAGCTGAATGTCACCGGTTCACTCAAAATCGGTCATTTCAATCATGAAGAGTTCCGTCCGTCGAATCACTTGTCCCTCACAGCTCATTGCCCCCATGTCCACTTTGCGTCCAGAATATATCGATAGATCCCACTACATCCGATAGCAACCGCGTTCGAAATAATATAGTTAATGCCACCCCAGTCAACGAACAGATACAGTAATACTAGCTGGATTGGGATTGCAGAACCCCTGACGATATTTGTTTTGAGTAATCCGATAAGATAGGCCCAGCGACTGGTGATTCGCGTCGTAGCAAACGTCCACAGGTTGTTCAACACATAACTGATGATAATCGTGATCTCGATCGAAACGAGGGCACCAATCAGATAGTACAGACCCGCTTGTCTAACAAACAGCCATAACAGGAGGAGTTGTAACGCGGAGGTCACAGCACCGACGATAGCGAATCGTCGTAGTTGTGTTCGAAGCGGACCGGTGTGTATGTTACGAAGATACTGTCGAATCATCACCGATAGCCGAGCGCTTCGAGCCGAGTTCCAAGTTCTGAATCGACATCAGATGCCGAGGTTGTCCTTTTTTGCGCACGGAGCGTTGTCGCATGATTGCGTGCGATGTCGCCGAATTCAGCGAGTATCGTCGTTTCAGCCACGCTCAGCGGCTCGCTGGTGCGATTATCCTGCTGTTGTGGGTCTGATGCACGGTGATACAGTTCTTCTTCGCCGGTCTCTGTGTTAAGAATGTATGTCCACTGTGAATCTCGGACACTCACGAGTAAATCACCATGATCAAGCGAACGGGGAATTGGCTGTGCGGTTACTTCTTTACCACGGACCGCCACTGAGACGACCGGATCCGTGCTATTAGTCGGCTCACCTTGAGGAAGTGCTGGAGCCCACTCGACAGGTGGAGAAACGCCGAACGATTCAGCGATTGTGGCTGGAATCGCGTTGAGACCAACTTGGGTTTCAATGCGCGTCTGAGTTTGTGATGGACGAGAAACCAGTAGCGGGACATGAATTAATTCATCGTACAATTTTGGATAATGAGCAAGATGACCGTGCTCTTGAAACTCCTCGCCGTGGTCCCCTGCGACAATAACCGTCGTATCTTCACGATGTCCATCTTCTTTCAGTGCCGAGAGCAGTCGTCCAATACTCGCATCAACCTGTGCGGCTGCAGCGTGGTACAAACTTCGCAACTCAGCGAGGGTATGTTCCCCCACTTCCAATCCAAGCCCGGTTCGGGTGTGTGCATGTAACATTCGATGCGTGCCAATATAGCTATCTGAGGTTGCGCGGATATACCTCGGGGCGGGAACGTATGGAGTATGAGTGTCCATATAATGTACCCACAAAAAAAACGGTGACTCGTGAGTCGCAAGAAATGATTTTGCAGCTGACTCGACATCGAACATTCGTGAGGTGTCTAAGAACGGACGGTCGTCGTATCCGCCAGTTACTAACGACCGAAGCCGGCGAAAGGGAGTTGCTGCCAGCTGCATCCATGCCTCAACCGTTGGATGTCTAGCAAGATATCGACTGTAGACACTTGACCCAACTGAGGCAACGAATGAGTCGAACTCATCGAATCCTTCGTTATATCCCCAGTGCTCAGTCAGGAATCCATTGGCTGCATTGAATCCGGCAGTCGAGATATCTGCCGCCGTTAATACACTCCCGATTGTTGTGAGATTTTCGACACCAACCTGCGTATCGTTCGTAAACACGTGGCGCCCAGCCATAATCGCTGGAAACGAAAACGGTGTCCAGTTGCCCGTTGCAAAAGCGTTCTCGAAGACTGTGGCTGATTGTGCAAGCGAGTTGAGCGCCGGTGTCTCACGCTCTTCCTCATATGGGGAAATTGCATCAACCCGCAAGGAGTCCACAGTGATGAGGAGGACATTCGAATCTGCAGCGTTCGTCGTCATTATCCGTCTGTGAAAGTGAGTTGTTTCTTATCTATATTTTATACAGAGACAAATTTAATCCTTCGTAACTGGCCGAGACATCCGACGGGGTGCGTACTCAGAGGGTGTATCGTCTGCAGTCTGGTCATAGACACAACGACTGACAACTCTCCACATTCACAACTATCTGCGACCGAGTCAGGAACCCTCCCCTCAGGGGGTGGGCTTGTCAGTGGACTCCCGCTCTGGCCACGAGCCGTTGTGGGCGTGAACTCGCTGTTCGCGTTCAGCGCCCCTGAATTCAGGGCCACCCGACAACCGGCCCGTCCAGCACCAGATGTGAGCCAGTGCTGGACAAGACGCCACCCGATATTCCGAGCAGCGTTGTCATCCGCGTGGAGTTCCTTTCGACATTTCAGTCACTCGAACTCGTCACCATCACGATTATCCTCATGTGTGAACTCACAATCCGAGTGGCTACACCGTTGACTCGCGTACGCTGGCTGCACTATATCCACGAGAATCCCGTAATCTTCGGCCTTGTATACGGTGAACTCCTGTATCGTGTGGAACGCCCACTGCTGGGACTACCGACGTTCGCGGATGTTCTCCAAGTCCTCGAACGCAATCACAGAACAGTCGTGACGGCTCTTGCACGATGGCTTTCGAGACACGGTGGAGGTAGTCTCTACTCCACCGAGCGAACCGTGAGCCGATGCTCTGAATACTGAGGTGGGCCGAGCGAGTGCCCGTTTGCTGGAGGCGACCTCGCCGCCGTTCGTACTCGTCGCATCTATGCTTGAGGGAATCTGCGTTGCCAAGGAATTCACCCGTGCTGGTGACGGCGAGAGAGCCGTCTCCGTTGAGGTCGACGCCGAGAACCGCTCCGTTCTCGACTGTTGACGCATCCGTGTCAGACTCTTTCTCCACAACGACGTAGAGGTAGTACGTCCTATTACGCTTGTGCAGGGTTGCCTCTTTACGCTCCCACTCATCACGATTCCAATACTCCGCGAATGGCGTGCCGTCGCCGTCTTCAGGTGTGATGTACTCGGCGCGAACACTACGTGGCGAGCGTGCAGTGGTCGTCGTTGTCCGTGATGGTACGGGTGCCGTACACGACGACCGTACTTTTGAACGATCAGGTGTGTGCTGTATGAATCAAATAGTAAGATTGCGTTGTGGAGTCAGCCGTGCTATCGTCGGTGGATTGTTGCACGAAGCTTGCGCGCTTGCTCCCACAGAGCCGTGGGTTTCCGCGCTGCATCTGTATGATACGTGTGGTACGACACGTCTGCTAATCATCTCCACTATGGTTAGCGCCGGGGAGCTGAAACGCAGCGATTATGCGATGTGGAAATCAAAAGTGCTGGAGGCCCCTTTTATATAGACGAGCTCCCGCAAATAGCTGAATCGGTTGGCGGTTTACACAGGGTCGTTGATTTAATACCGGGCCGAAGTGAGTGGAACTATGTCCTCGAATGAGAAGGGAGACCGCCGCGAACGTGAACTCGTGAATGAACTTGATGATGCGGGATTTGCGGTGATGCGTGCTCCAGCCTCAGGATCAGCTACTGAGCGAGATCTGCCTGATGTCTTAGCTGGAAACGGTGAGATATTTTATGCGATCGAGGTAAAAGCAAGTGCTGGTCAGCCGATTTATCTTGATGGTGAGGAGATCGAGGCACTCATTTTCTTCGCACAGAACTTCGGAGCAAAGGCGCGAATTGGTGTTCGGTTTGACAGAGAGTCATGGTATTTCTTTCATCCGAATGAGCTGTACGTGACTGGCGGTGGTAACTATCGAGTCAAAAAAGAAACTGCGCTCAACTCTGGCGAGGGACTCGACTCTTTTGTTGGTGGTCCTGCTCAGCAACGACTCACTGCTATCGACGAAGACGGTTCTGAGAGTCGATGAATATATTAGCGATTCTACATATTAATGGCAGGCGGGCGTACAAGAAGCCACACCCATCGAAGCGTTTTTCATACGGCCAATAAAATTCCGCGGTATGGAAATAGATGCGGAGATGCGCCGCAAAATCGTCGTCTCCATCAGCTCAGTGGCTGTTTTCGTTTTCGTCTTTATTGGCGTTGGCATCGTATACGGTCCCGAGCTTCCGTCTCAGGGTGGGCTCGCGCTTGTCGGGGCCATTGTTCTGTTCATTTTCGGGATGGCCGCTGTGGGATTCATTCTGAACGAATAACTGAGTAGACTGATGATGGATGGTGTTTAGCCCTCGACCGTCGATTCTCGCCAGTCACGAATAGAATCTGTTTCCTCTATTGCCGCCTCATAATATTCACTGGGATGGTCGATATTTTCACACCGTTCATCTGGGTTCAGACAAATGTCATATCGTTTCATCGTTTGACATGATGGTGGCGGATACTGCGTCCCTGCTCCATCTTGAAGATACTCAACACGTGCAGCTAGCTCTGTACTATCGGCAGGACACCGCATCAGTGCTGCAATCTCTTGACGATCGGCTCCGAGAGTAAGTAAAAATGATATCAATGCGAATTTCGCTGGCTCAGACAATGTCTCATCAGACCGCTCCATCTGGAGAAGCCCGCGCATACACGGTGGGAACATCGCCGGGACGACCACATCAACAGTGGTTTTGGTCACAGATGGCCGGTCATCAACGAGCGCTTGCAAATCTGCCACGTGAGTGGACAATCCCTCGATAATCTCTGCCCCATTTGCAGCCTCCTCGACTGAAAGCGGTAGTTCAGAGGCGACTCGTTGCTTGACAGCAGCCTCTAACAACTGCATCAATTCAGTATACCGAACCCGGACTGCTCCGTTTGCTAATTCTTGATTGACTAACCGCCACTGGTCGCCCCACCTATCCTCTCGCAACTGGAGGTATGGGACGAGCTCTACCCAATACCAGCGGTTTGAGCGATGCGTCGACGCTGACAGTGGCTCAGATTCGACTGCGTCAGCCAACTCTAATTCAGATAACGCTGATTGAACATCGACAGTTGTTCGGGTCGTGCTCTGTAGCACTTCGTCATCAGTAAAGTCGGCCTCAAACCGCTCACGGGCGGTTCGCGCCTCAGCGAGGGCATATTTATCGATTGCTGTAGAGACATCCAGTAGTGAAACCAACAATCGTGCGATTGGATATGAAAGCAACTCAGTTTTCGTCTGGTGCTGTTGTGAGTCTGGTGGTGCTGTCGTCCCTTCAAGCAGTGCCCGTTCGACCCGCTCTTTTCCACGAGAGACTGCTGGCGCTTCATGAGCAATCAGCGCGGCTGGCGATTGGTCGAGTGCTCTTACGGCGGCCTGTGCCCCTTGAAAGAAAGGATAGCGGCCAAACCGTGGATCGATTCCCATCTACCCTGAATATCGGTGCCTGTTGAATAAATACGACGGTCACGAAGACGATGAAGCTATACACCTTGCCACCCGTCATTTTGCTGTGCCGTCGTTTGCATATTCTTGCCCGGCTTGTTACTCAACCAACAGCATACACGCGATTGACTGTCGGTTTGAGGGCACGCCATGGGCAGAGATTGAAACCGCATATACAGATATTATCATCGTACTCAGCCGTGCGCCGCAATCTCAAGAATCATTAGCAGACGCGATCCCACATACATGGGGCGACCTCCATCGACAGGCATTGCAGCGACTCCGTCGTGAGGAGCGACTGGCCGAGCGGAACGGTATCCTTCGGCTTCGAACAACTGCAGAATTCACTGAGTACGTCTCGAAGCCATCTCGTGAACCGATGCGGACAATTTACACACAGGGGAGTGTGCCAGGCTGTCATGATAACGCTGTCTTCGCTCTTATCGCGTGGTATGAGATGGTTGGGCTTCCGTGGGATGAGACGAAAGAGAATGTGATCCAGTGGCTCACCGACAGTGGCACGTGGGCACGAGGCGGGTTTGAGGAGAGCTCACCTGCAGAGTTGGTAAATAACAAGCAGCACGTCTATGACGCAGGCTATGGGTGGCGCGAGAAAGCAGAGTCAGCGAAGCGAATCATCGAGCGTCACCATACTACCGGCTAATCTGACTGAATTCGCGGTGCCAGCATATAGGTGATCTGTCCGTTACCTTCAGCAACCTGATAGTGTATCTTTACTGGGAACTCATCACCAAGTTCAATTGTTACCTCTGCATCCTTCGGAATGGCCTTGTCCATGTCTTTGAGATAATCGAGCGAAAACAGCGAGTCTGCAGTCCCAGCGGTCAGTCTAATCAGATCGTCTGCGCTCAGTTCAAAGTCAACATCATCGGTATCACCCTCCGCCTCAATGTGATACGCCTCTGTTTGATTATTCACGCGCAAGCGAACATGATCCGAAACCATGTCTGCTGCTTTGATACCTCTATCAAGTTGAGCACCCTCAAGCACGATCTCTGCAGGCAAATCTAAGTCAGGAATATCTGGCTCCTGACGGATGCTATCAGGGTCGATCAGGGCAAGCGTTGAGGAGAGTCCATCCATGCGAATATTGAGTTTCCGTGTCTGTTCATCCAGTTCGAGTTCGATCAGTTGATTCCCGTTCGCCATTCCGATGAAATCCTCGAGTTTGGCCAGGTTGACACCAATCACACCCCCATCAGCATTGTATGATTCGAATGCATCTGCCGCGAGCGAGAGGTCAACCATTCCGACGTTGGCAGGATCAACCGCTCGGATTGCGAATTCGTCTTCATTTAGCCGGATCTTACACTCATCAACAAGAACGCTCACCGAGTCAAGTGCGTCTTCGAGGGTAGACGCGCCAACAATGGCCTTAAACATATAGAATATGATACGGGAAGCAGCTTAAAAATGCTCCTGATTTCGGGTCTGTGACAGAAACAATCGACCTTTCTATTGGCTAAGCAGCGCTATGAAAAAGCGATGCGACAAATTCTTGTGGAATTTTGCAGGGCACGCTGGCCAGGCAGCTCAATCAACATCTCTCCAGTGCGCAAATAGAGGTTCCGAATATGATGGATTGTCCCACGGTCAAGTGGACCGTCACAAGATTTCTGAGGGCCATGCCCTCCCGCCTCGCAGAAATCGAACACCTCTGTTTGACTCTGATACTTACTCTCGGTGTGTGTATATACTGTCATTTGAGCTTCTTTCAGACTGCAGATCATTCGAGTTGTGAGACAACAGTTGCAGTTATTAATCGCTCCAGCTGCTGACGATGCTTCCGTCATGGTCAAACACCCGTGACCCGGATTATGACGCATGAGTCGTAAGGATGAATACTACAATCGAGCAAAACAAGAGGATTATCGAGCTCGGTCTGCGTATAAACTCAAGCAACTCGATGCAGATTCTGGACTGTTTGGCCCAGGAAATACTGTTGTAGACCTGGGATCGGCCCCGGGCGGATGGTTACAAGTTGCGGCTGAGGAGGTCGGGAAGACGGGAACTGTGATTGGCGTTGATCGACAGCGAATTAAACCAATACAAAATGAAACTGTCGAATGTCTCCGTGGTGATTTAACTGAACCACAGACGATCGAACAGATCGAAGCAACTGTCGGCGGATCAACTGTCGATGTCGTTCTTTCAGATATGGCACCGAACATGACTGGTGAGTATAACGTCGATCATGCGCGCTCAATATATCTCGCTCGGCAAGCATTCACCGTCGCAGACGCACTTCTCTGTGCAGGCGGTGATTTCGTGGCGAAGGTTTTTGATGGGCGAGATCTCGACGCATTTCTCTCCGATATAGAGGATGAATTTCAATACCTCCGTCAGATGCGACCATCAGCATCCCGAGACAGTTCATCTGAGCTATACATTATTGGGAAACACCGCATCACAGCCCCCGTCAGCGAGGATGATATCGTTGATGTCGTGATTACTGATATCGGGAGTCAAGGTGACGGTGTGGCGAAGATTGATGACTATACTGTGTTCGTTGAGGGGGCGACACAAGGCGATTCGATTCGAGTCCGAATTACGGACGTGAAACCAGACTTCGCGTTCGCTACAGCTGTCGACTCTGACGGCGAGGCAAAAGACACCCGTTCCTCTGGCTGATCATCGATGTCAACGACCCACCCGACTTCGCTCACCGCGTAAACAAGGTTCGCTCGTCGGGGCGAGGGCTTGTCAGTGGCCTCCTCGTCTTACCCAAGCAGGTGAGGGCTGTCTGCCCTCACTCGGTGTCGTTGGCCCTGATTTCAGAGCAGATTGACTGACGTTCCTCCCACAAGACGGCTGATTGCCCCCTTAGGAGATACAGTTCGGCTATACTCTTCGCAGTCGCAAAGTCACGCCGTGACTTTGCTGCCCGCCGGATGGAAACCGACCTATCTTACCCATGCGGTGCTCCGCAAGCCCGGTTGATGGCCTTCGGCCGACAAGGTGTGACCGGAGCGGAGCCGGGACGGAACCGCGAGGTTCGACCGCTTGGGTAAGAGTCACGTCGAGAAACCGCGTGACGATGACACGCTTGCGGATGGGAGCACGTGTGGCGGTGCCACAGGACGCTCCCGGCCGAGGGACGAACCCCGCCCACGCCGGGAGAGACGGTCCTGGAACCGAACCGAACCGAACCGAACCGGAGCGACCGGGTTCGCTGCTGTGGAAGGGAAGCCCCGCCGTTTACGCCGGGCGAGGACGTCACGTCTGAAGTGATGCGGATTCACCGGTTTCTGAATCCCGGCTTTTTCACTAGCACGATCTAAAATCCGCAAACGAATGTACTGGTAACTGATTGTCTCATCTGGAGACCCTTGCTTCGTGTCGATTTTACACCAGAGTGGCGCGTCAGGGCGCCGGTTCGGATGGACGAGATCGTCGAGGGACTAACGCCATCGGCTGTTGAGACATTACTCGACACGGTTGATTTCGACCATGATACGGTGGTTGAATCTGATTGGGAGACAGCAATGACACTACTCCGAACGAATGAGTCCCTACCCCCAAATGCACTGCAACGGACGTGGTGGCTGTTCCCGGTTTACCGTAACCGACCGGACGAACTCCAGGAACTGCTCCGTAAG
>UEYZ01000035.1_pt1 | contig 18294 bp, 20 predicted proteins | sample 1903591 | NCBI WGS metagenome assembly UEYZ01 (sample SAMEA4776352, study PRJEB27445) | saltern metagenome | biome: Hypersaline environment; feature: solar saltern; material: Pellet | place: Spain | collected 2014-08 | depth 0 m | reverse complement strand
ACATTCACTGGCTGGGATTTCAAACCGCCCTTCGCCATGCGCGATTGGAATCTCAATGACCTCACCTACGTCATACGCAGTCGTCCAGGGAGTGTCAGCGTTTTCGACGCGTAAATAAACAGATTCACACTGAAATTGGGCACTACTATTTGTAGTGAATGCACCTGGTGTGAGTCCTGACTCACATCCAACCTGCGCACCATTACATACGCCGAGCACGGGAACGCCTGATGCTGCATGGTCACGCACTTCAGCCATGATTGGAGAATGAGCAGCCATCGCACCTGCTCGCAGGTAATCACCGTAGGAGAATCCACCGGGAATGACAATACCTGATACGTCACGTGGCAGTGAATGCTCATGCCATGTAAGCTTTGCATCAATACCAAGATGCGAGAGCGCGCGTAGTGCATCGCGGTCACAGTTTGATCCTCCAAACTGGACGATTGCAACGGTCATAACTGACCCCGAAGAGGAATTGTCAACACAGACATGCTATCGTTGTACCTCGACATCGAAGTCATGAATTGTCGGATTAGCTAGCAGACGGTCGGCCATCGCGGTGACCTGTTCGTTCGCTGCCTCTATAGAGGCGGCCTCGATATCAATTTCAAACCGATCAGCAGAGCTGAGCGCCTCGATCTCAAATCCCAACCGCTCAAGTGCCTGTTTGGTCGTCTCTGCCTCCGGATCCAACACCCCAGATTTCAATCTTACTGTCACAGTCGCAGTATAGAGAGTCATTAGATAATACTGTATATCCCCCAGTCAAAGCCGTTTTGTCTGACACACATCAGCAGGAGTTTTGATACGCCATGAGACACGTTTTTATTTATCGGGAGTTCTGGTTATGCAATGCCTGCATTATCGGATGATGTGAGGTGGAATCTGTGACAACTTCGCTGACAGAGATTACAGTCGTAGGCGAAGACAGCAGCGGGATCGTTGCCTCCGTTACCTCTCAGTTGTTTGAACGTCAGGTGAACATTGAGGACATCGATCAGGCCGTCCGAGACGGTATGTTTCGCATGACACTTCGCGCAGATACCTCTGAGATGGTCTGCACTGAGGCAACACTCAAAAGGGCGTTTGATTCACTGGCCGACGAACTCGGCGTTGATATCCAGGTCCGGTTCCCCACCGACCGACAAACCGGCCGGATCGCTGCCATGGTTACGAAGGAAAGTCACTGTCTTGAATCAATCCTTCGCGCTCGAGTAGATGGTCAGATTGATGCTAAGATATCGATCATTCTTGGGAATCACTCCAAGCTTGAGCCACTGGCCGAACGGTATGGTATCCCTTTTGTCGATATTGGAAACGAAAACGGAGTCCCAGATGAAGACGAGATTCTCGACGTCTTAGATGCGTACGAGATTGATCTCATTGTCCTCGCTCGATATATGCGTATATTGAGTCCAAAGGTGGTGTTTCGGTATGAGGATCGTATTATCAACGTGCATCCATCATTATTACCGTCTTTTCCAGGAGCGAAAGCCTATCGCCAGGCACGCGAGGAAGGGGTCCGCATCGCCGGAGTGACGGCCCATTATGTCACAACTGATCTTGATCAAGGCCCAGTGATTGCACAGCGAGCATTTAATATTCCTGACGATGCATCAGTCGAAGCCATACGGACTCGTGGACAGCCCTTAGAAGCGGAGGCGCTACTCGAAGCAATTCAACTTCATTTAGATCAGGCAGTGACGGTTCACAGAGGTCGGACAAGCCTCAGAGAGCAAGCAACCACAGCGGATTACCAACTTGGATTCGCGAACGAACACGATTCTGCACTTCCACGCGAACCAACCGATAATCTCTCGAAAGCCCTCGAAAACGCTCCACAAACAGTCCCAGACTATGGTGTTGAATAAACAGAGTCAGGCTTGTTTGGGAATGAGCTAACCGCGTGAGTCGGGAGACCGTGCGGTTTCATTGAATTATCTGCTCAATATCTTCGATCACTGACTCAATATGTGGCGCATCAAACCACTGGGTGCCGGTGTACTGATTCGCACCCGCAGCGTAGAAGGTAGACGCAATCTCGACTACATGGTCTGGAAGAGGAGTTGGGTGCCGCTTGCAAAGGGTCCGCCAATCAGCGGTATCGGCCTCTGTCGCAGATCGCTTCGCGTCTGAGACAGCGTTCACCCATTCGGTATCTGCCGATTTGTAATACTGTCGAATCGCTTCCTTTGATATCTCAACACCATCATATGTGAATCGGTTCTCATCGAAGGTTCCGACCACATCCGCTACCTTGATGATGCCATCGTGGAAGAGACACTCAATCTTCCCGTCTTCATGCGTGAATCCGCGCTTTTGAGCCTCTGCGGTGAGCACTTCATTCACTGATTTCGCTATCTCTTCGAGTCGGTCTAAGTTTGCAATGCCCGCTATCTCTGCAGCTTCATCTCTGGTCACATAGCGATCTTGCTCTTCAAATTTTGTCGAAAATTCAACAATCGGCTTGGGGAGGTCAACTGGATGCTGAGGCCACTCATCGAGCGGAAGATCAAAATGTGCAGGTTCACGACGTGAGCGAAGACTTGAACCAACTGGGACCCGATTTCGAAAGACGATCTCAAGCGGAATCACATAGTTTGTCTCGCCGCGCTCGTGATATGTGGCATAATCATAGGACTGATTGCGGAGATATGATAATTCGGGTACCTGTGCGAGGTCTATCTCCATCTGCGTTGGCGGCTCATCATGAGCGGCTATTGTGGTCGCTTCTGTGTCGTCCTGTCTGCTCACGCCTCGGTAATGCGTTGGGATATCGTTCGCGGCCAATAGCTCGAAGTTGTGTGCACCCATCACACACAGAGAGGCACCCTTGTGAGGAATCGTATCGGGCATCGGCCCCCAATCAAAGACTGAATACTTGTCAGTGAATATAAACCGGCCAACTCCTAACTCAGCTGAACTCGGCTCACGTTTGATATCGAAGCGCTTGACACTCGCCATTGGAAAAAAGGCGTTTGCCGCCTATAAGAAGTCTTTCACACTGTGGCTAACTGAGACATGTGGGGCAGACCTGTTTGTTTCATCTGAGCTTGTTAGTAGCACCGCGTCTGTTGGATGACCCAGAGTGTAATTGATCTCAGAGCGAACACAGTCATCTGCGTCAAAAAAGAGTGCGGGGGATGGGATTTGAACCCATGAACCCCTACGGGAGCGGATCTTAAGTCCGCCGCTTTTGGCCTGGCTCAGCCACCCCCGCTGTGGGGCTATGAACGCGCAGTTTCGAAGCGCGATTCCTCCACCACATGGAAATGTTTGTTGAAGAGCGGATATTCGTTTCGTTTCGTCTAGCTGAGCGTGGTGCGTCGGTAGCTGGTTACCAATCGACGCTTAGTGTTCCGTCGCCATGCGGATCAGGGGAAATTTCTTCATCGGTGCGGCGATCAATGACATGGATAACCCCTGCATCTTTTTTCGCAGGACACACCTCAGCTGCATCGATATTCTCCTCAAGTTGGTCCTCATCAAGAAAGTACGATTGAGGGCTGGCCAACCCAGTGCTGATATCCATCTCCCAGTTGTCTGCCACCTCTGCACACCGGCCAGCACCGAAGCATTTGTTTGCTTCAAAGATGATCTTATATGGCTTTGTTTCTACTGAGGGAGCCTCGTCTGCAGATCCTAATTCGCTTGGGCTGATCGGTTCGTTTGTCTCAGACATGTGAGTCTCGCTTTTTACTCCTCAGCGCTGGATATCAATTGATTCGATCTTGACCTCCTTCATTGGCTTATCATCACGGTCTGTCGGGAGGTCAGCAATCGCTTCAACCGTACTCATTCCTTCGACAACATGTCCGAAGACAGCATGATCACCATCTAAGTGTGGTTGAGCGTCGAGGGTGATGAAAAACTGCGACCCATTCGTGTTCGGACCTCTATTTGCCATCGAGAGTATTCCCGCTGAATCGTGATTGAGGTCTTCGTGAAATTCATCGTCGAAAGTGTATCCTGGTCCACCGCGGCCAGTTCCTTCAGGGTCACCTCCTTGTATCATAAACTGGTCGATAACGCGGTGAAAGATTGTTCCCTCATACAGCGAATCAGTCCGTGTGTTTCCTGTTTCGGGATCACTCCATTCACGTTCACCTGTCGCCAAGCCAATGAAGTTCTCAACTGTAGTCGGTACACGCTGTTCAAACAGCTCGATTGTGATTTGACCCTGTGACGTCTCCAGCACAGCGAGCGGATTCTGGGAGTTTTCAACCGTATGCGTTGAACTCATATAGATATACTCCGATGCATGGGTACAAAACGGTGTTCTCTCTTCTCGAGTTATCAGTTGTTGGCAATGTGATCTACTTTATTCAGTCTGACCGGCTCGGACGTCGCTGTATCGTTACCGGTCATGGTTGGTCTGTCAGTGCTCCGACTTCGGCGCTTCTATCTGTTTCTTGACGTTGGTTTCATCTGGAACGACTGGCGTCACTCGAAGCTCTCCGAAGCCGTACTTCGAGTGGCTCCCGACACGGGTCAGCCCGCTCTTCGCGGTCTCCACCGGACGGTCGCCATCGTAGCCGACGACCACGCCGTGATCGACCGTCTCCAACTCGTAGACGTCGCCGCCCTCGATGACCTTCTCCAGCCGGTGGCGTAACTGCGCTTCGTCGTCTACGCTCCACCACCAGGGGACGTCCACGGTGTTCGCCTTCGGGTACTCCGACCGGAGGACGAACGGCGTCACGAGTTCGAGGATGAACGCCTCGCCGTCTTCGAGCCGCGAGTAGTCCAACGCCTCCAGGTCAACGACCTGTGTGTCTTTCAGTGTGGTCGTCCCGTAGCCGTAATTCCGTTTGCCTCCGAGCTGGAGGCCGTCAAGCACGTCCTCGCTCTCCGGGTACGGGGGTGACGTATCCGAATTCTTCAACCCGTACTGCAGCCGTCTTCAGGATGATGTAATCGAGTTCGTCCAGGGCACGAAGCACGATGAACTCGTGCCACCGCCACCGACGCTCGCCGGCGATGGCGAGGGACCCTGCGACTTGCAGCTAATCAGCCGTGATCTCCGCCAGAAGGCGCTGAAGTTTCTCCAGTTCAACCGCCCCGAGAACACCACTCACGACAAGAACGTGATGTTCAAACTGCTGGACATCGCCTGTCTCCACGGGACGACGATGGAGACCTCACAGGAGGTCATCGAGGGAAAACCGTGGATGTGGAGCGGAGAACCACCGAAGCGGCGGAACTTCCTCAACCACCTGACAAAGTCCAGTCGGAAAGAGATCATGTCGATGTTCATAGCGGCGAACGAATCGATGATCAACCTGCTCCAGGAGGACTACGACTACTTCGGCGACTCGATCACTGCCGCAGTGGACGTGACGCCGTGGCCGTGGTTCGGCCAGTACGCCGACGGCGAGATTCCCGAGTTGGGTGTCGGGGACGAAAGCCGGTCGCAACTACGCCTACGCGTGGAAATTCGCCACGCTGGCACTCGTGGGAACCAACACTCCGTTGACGGTCGTGTCGGTCCCGGTGAAGTCGGCATCGAACCTGGATGGTGTCGTTGACCGGCTGCTCCGATTCACGAGAGCGAAGTTCGACATCGAGTGGCTCTACCTCGATAGCGAGTTCTATCAGGGGCGTGTGGCGAACAACGTCCAGAGCGAGGCCGATTTCATCATCAAGGGACGAAAGGGGTCCGACGACCTCCAGGAAGCCAAACAGGAGCTGCTCGATGAGAATCTGGACTGGAACATGTTCCGGTGGGGCGTTGGTGATGTCAAAGACGACCGCGACTACATGTTCGTGCTGCCTGAAGAGAAGAAGTCGCGCCTCCAGCAAGAGGACTTCGACGACCCGACCGACGCGCTGACACAGTTCTACACGAACCGCGACCCGCGCGAATTCGCCACTGATGAGCGTAACGGCGCGGAGGTTCTGGCAGAGAAATTCCGGCAGAGGTGTGTAGAGACCTCGTACCGCGTCATCAAGAATCGGTTTCTGCCACAGTCGGGATCGGGCCAGATTGAGCACCGACAGTTTCTCTTTGGGTACGCCGTACTGCTGTACAACATGTGGACGGTGGCGAACGCGATAGCAGCCGACCGCGACGACGACCACGACCTCGGGAAAGACGGAAAGTACTGGAAAGCAATCGTGTTCCTGAGTAACATGATTGACGATCCGGCGTCACTCGAAATCAGGGACGTTCCAGAGGGGGAATTATCAGAATTCAGTGAGATGATTCGGAATGATTATTACCGGAAATTCAACGTCTAAAAGATGTCCTACATGCCTCATCCCCGAACTGAATAACATTCCCCAAACTGCCAAGGACTGTTATACGGACAGCTCAGAATGTCTGAAGACTGTGTAGTACATCACTTGCTGCACCGGAGTCAATGCTTGCAGTTGCCATATCCAGTGCTGTGTCAACTGAGTCGGCATCTCCGCGGGCATATATGCGGAACGCAGCATTGACTTCTACTGCATCAGCAAAGTGATCAGTTCGTGTTCCGTCTATGATTTCCTCGGTCAGTGTTGCTGAGACACCCGCAATATCGTCCGGGTTTATCTTGAGGTCGTCATATTCGAAATCCATTCCATATTCCGGTGTTTCGATCTCGAAATCAGTGAATTCACCATCAGTTAGCTCTCCGACCTTTGTATACCCAGGTCGTATGTCATCATACCCTTCCATGCCTTGAAACATGACTACCCGATTCGGGCTCTGTGTTTCCATTTGCTCAAACGCGTCGGTCATTTTTTTTGCAAAGGGAAGATGATAGAATGAACCAAGATGGACATCAGCCTCAGCAGGGTTAGCCATCGTTTCGATTGTGTTGATGAAAGTTCGAACTCCCATTTGATCGCGACGGTGCCATAGATTGTCGATATGCGGAGCGAATTTCGGCTGATAGTAGAAACCAAACCCAGTTTCATCAACCATGGTTGCACTCTCGGCTGGTTCAATCTCGGTTCGGATATTTAAATCGTCTAATACATGTTTGTATGCATCCTGCTTTTGTGTCGGGACACGGTCTCCTGAGTGGACGACAACGGGCGTTCCTGCACCGGCAGCCACGATTCCTGCCGCAGCACCGAGGATAGCAGTTTCACCCTTCCCATCGTAATTTGCTCCGCAGTCGACGGGGTCGACCGTCGGAGCAGCAGTCTTGACGTCTCGAGCCATCACATCGGCGTAGGCAGCGAGTTCCTCGGCAACATTGTGTTTCCAGCGGTTTGCCAGCCAAAATGCTCCTAATGTTGTAGGATCTGGTTCGCCAGCAATAATCCGCTCCATTGCTTCTGTTGCCTGCGAACGAGACATGTCAGCAGCAGACTTTACCCCCGACCCAACGACAGCAGTCATGAGTCGTTTGAGAGGCCATTCACCAAACTGAGTTGACTTTGGCGTTTGAGACATAAACCTGCTTAATTGGCAGTGAACTAAAGTGGTCTGTTTAGCTGAGAGAAGTCGAAATAGATAGGCACCTCTAATCCACAGCTATATCAATGAACGCGTTAGCTGATGACTGGCGCAATCAACTCGATCCCGTCGATGCGAGTTTGATTGATGAGTATCAGAGCGAGTTCCCGATATGTGAGCGACCATTCGCTCAACTGGGGGATATGTTGGATATCACTGAACACGAGGTACTAGAGCGAGTCAAACGACTTTATTCACAAGGCATCTTTCGACGGTTTGGTGCAGTATTGAATCCGCCGGTTATTGGGAGTTCGACACTCGCTGCGGTCAAAGCACCGGAATCACGATTCGATGCAATTGCAGAGCATATCAATACGTATCCGCAGGTGAATCACAACTATCGGCGCGAGCATGCATGGAACATGTGGTTCGTTGTCACGGCTGGTTCCCAAGATCGGCGTGATTCGATTCTCACAGAGATCGAATCGGGGACAGACTGCACAGTCATGTCACTTCCGATGCTTACTGACTACTATATCGATTTGGAATTTCCAGTCGTAAATCAAGATACGTTCGCTCGAGAGAGCCTTTCACAAACAACAGTCGATGCAACACGTATCTCTGAGGAGGCCACTGGTGATTTACGTTCACTCGAGGTGTCGATATTGCTTGAGATCCAAGATGGATTTCCACTCACACAGACCCCCTACAGGGACATTGCGAAGGCCGTCGGTACAGATACTGAATCAGTGATTCGAGCAATATCACGTCTCTGCTCATCAGGATGTATAAAACGTATCGGCTGTATCGTCAATCACGTCATGACTGGCTTCAGCTCAAACTGTATGATTGTATGGGATGTGCCCGATGGAGAGCTAGACGAACGGGGCGAAGCAGTCGGGAAACTCCCATACGTGACGTTGTGCTATCACCGCCCACGTCGACCTGCGTTTAATTGGTCGTATAATCTGTTTACCATGATTCATGGACGCCAGGCGACTGCAGTCGATCGAAAAATCGATGAATTAGCGGCTGAGTATCTACCGTACGAGCATGAGCGGTTATACTCGACAGAAACACTGAAACAGACCGGTGCAAGGTATGAGGATTTAATCGAAGAGACAACATTGGGTTAATGAGAAAATGGCGTCAAGCTACCTGCATACCGCACAGCACCCACCAAGCCAGCCTGAACTACCGACCCGGTGGTGTATAACCCACGCTTTGCATAGAAGCGACTCTTTCGAATACCAGCGTTCAGGTAGTGTTTACTTGAGGTTGGGATTGGAGTCCGTCGGCCCTGTATATCAGTCGCTCCCCCACGGATTCCGGCAAGGACAGCGTCGGCGGTAATTGCATCTCGCCCACGCAGTTCAAGTTCAAGTTTTGTGTACGCTCGACCCACATATCCAACTTTGTGCGCATCACTTCCTGCAACTCCTGGATACTCATGCTGGATAGCATACCGCTGTGCGCGGCGGTTCCGTAGTCCGCTAAACGCCCACGAGTTGTACGTCTCAATTGCGTCTGGACGGACGTTATCGAGATATCGTTTCCGAATCCCGTGGCGACTCCGCTGAAATGGGTGGGGGATAATTGCAACCCCACCGCGCTGCCGCACCCATTGAATAGTCGTGTCCATTGGGGCCCCGCGGGGCGGTAACTCAGTGATCCCGATTGCTAACAGGTGACCATTGGCCGTGGAAACTTCCACACCAGGAATCCCGACCAAACCATACAGCGGCGCAAGTTCAGCCGCACGAACTGACTCATGTATTACATCATGGTCAGTCACTACGATACCGTCCAACCCAATCTCAGTCGCCTGTTCAAGAAGTAATTCAGCTGGTTCTTCACCGTCGTAGGAAGCACTGGAATGTACGTGGGGATCGATTCGGATCGTAACTGTCACAGACTCATCTCTCTCGGCAGTATTCAATAAACTATGTATCGAATTGTGTGACACCTGCATCTGTTGATGACATCCTCCCCGCGGCGGACAGCGGGATTCTCTCGCTGTCATAGTGGCCTCTCCGAGGAGATAACCTCCCAAAGAGAGGCCAGGGACAGTTAGGCGAGAACATGTCCAAGCGACTGCACAGGGCTTGACCCCGATGTGTTCACAAATGATAGTCGGATCAAGAAGCTATGTACCTGTGAGGGACACGTTATGAGTCCGAAAGAGACGGAAGCACTCGTGTCGCGACCAGCATTTTTGAGATGAAAGTCATTCACTGTGAAGATTGTCGCGAATACAGATCAGGATATATGCTCACGATAGCACTATCGCAAAGAGACCGGTGTTGACAGGATCCAGAGGCGTCATTTACAGATGTGCTTCAGCAACTTCACTCGCAGCATCATACCCATTCCAAAGAGCTTCGTTCACACGTCCGCGCCCGGCAACCCAGTCACCAGCGATATACAATCCGGCCTGCTGTCCGTACTCTGTCTGATGAGTTTCGATTCCGTTGTTAGGCAGAGCATATCGCCAGCCCTGATCATCAGCCCAGTCGTACTCAAGATACCGGGCATCGTCAAGAAGCGCCGCCAGCTTTTGAGCCGTATCGTCAGCTGCTGTCTCAAGAGGGGCATCATAGTGCTCAGTTGACCAATCGGGGCTCATCTGCACGATAAACAAGCTCTCACCGTCAGGGACATGATTTGTTTTGCATTCTTCGCGTGAGGCCCATCCAATCGGGTGGTTCTTATCTGTGTTTACCAGCGCATACCAGGGATATGATTCACGGAAGGGGTAATGTAAAACAACCGTTCGAATCGTTCGATAGTCGATATCACGAACTGCTGTAATAAGATCCTCTCGATGAGGGTCATTCCACTCACTCTGAGCTAAGATATCTGCAGTCTGTGGAGCAGGTGGTGTGAGGAGTACGACGTCAAACGCACCGTATCTTGTTCCTTCAGTATCGGTAATACTCCAGGTATTGTCAGAAGATCTATAAGAAAGCGATTCAATCCGGGTTTGGTTCTGGACAGATGCTGGGGTCTCGGCCAAGAGTCGTTTAGCGAGCTGTGTCATCCCGTTTTCCCATGTCCATTTGTATTCCTCTCGACTCTCTCCACTCGATATCTCCTCGTCTTCTTCAAAAGTCCAGACGGGTTTGCCAATGTCAACGAGGCCGTCTGTGCCGAGCGTTGGAATGAGCTCTGTGGTTCGAGCATCGGCATCTTTGATGTAGTTTGCCCCATGGTCGTATCGACATCCATTCTTCCGACGTGTCGCTGCTCGGCCACATACACCCCGACTTTTCTCGAAGATACGAACCTGTGCGTTCATATCCCTCAGTGCATATGCTGCCCCAGCTCCGGCGACCCCCGCACCGATAATCCCGACCGAGATTGCTGATTCGCCGCCATCTGTGCGTAGATTCGATTGGAGTCTCTGGTTTCCTGAAGAAGTCATATCCAAATGTTAGGGCGCATGGGTATGAGCGTGATGGGATATCCCCGATAGATGCCAGGAGATCGGTTCCTGAACTGTCCAGTTACCTGTCTGAGCGACGGTCAGCAGCGACCGAAGACAGAAAGTTGGAAATAAGATCGTGACCAACCCCGGTCAGCACTGACTCGGGGTGAAACTGTACGGCCTCAATCGGGTGTTCGCAGTGGCGGATTCCCATCACGAGTTCGGTTGCTGTGTCACCTAATGTATCAACTGCAGTCGCCGAGATATCGAAACAGTCTGGAATCTCTGTTGCAATGAGTGAGTGGTATCGTCCCGCTTCAAATGGATTATCCAGCTCAGTAAATATGCCCTCTCTATCATGGGTAATAGATGAGGACTTACCATGAATTGGAGCCGGAGCATGTCCGACTTTGCCACCATAGACGTGAACAGCAGCTTCAAGTCCCAAACATACACCGAGTGTGGGCGTACGTGTCGAGACTGTCTGTAGAAGTTCGTTCGTTACACCTACATCACGATTGTTTTTTGGATGTCCTGGTCCAGGACTAATAACGAGAGCATCCGGACTGTATGCCTCGATTTTATTCACTGAGGCAGTATTTTTGAATACTTCGACGGTAACAGGCTCTCCATCTATGTGTTGCTCAGAGAGATATTCAACGAGATTATATGTGAATGAATCGAAATTATCGATAACACAGACACGAAGACTCACTGTGAGGCTTCCTCCGAAGATTCTGTTTCAGAGAGTGTTCTCAGCGCAGCTAACACACCATCCATTTTCTGCTCAGTCTCAGTATACTCAGCCGTTGGCTCACTGTCAGCGACGATCCCCGCACCAGCTTGCACGCGAGTCCGGGGCACGTCCCGACCTGTCTCGACGGTTGCTGTTCGGATCACGATTGCAAAGTCTGCATCACCAGAGAGCGAAAAGTACCCCACACCCCCTCCGTAGACACCTCTGGGGTTTTGCTCTAACTCATCGATGATTTCCATTGCTCTCATCTTTGGCGCTCCGGTGAGGGTGCCAGCAGGGAATGTTGCACGAGTGGCATCAAACACATCGGCATCACTTGCAAGCGTCGCTGTGACTGTTGATTCGATATGTTGAACATGACTATATTTTAGCACATTCATAAATTCTTGGACTCGAACACTGCCAGGTGATGCAACCCGTCGAACGTCATTACGGGCTAGATCAACCAACATTGTATGTTCTGAGCGCTCCTTACTATCAGCTAACATTTCACCAGCTAACCGGCGGTCCTCAACTGGGCTGCTCCCTCGTGAGCAGGTTCCAGCAATTGGATTCGAGACGAGACGGTTACCCTGTACTGAGACTAGCGTCTCAGGGCTTGCTCCAACGATATGCTGATTATCATGCTGAAGCAGATACATATACGGTGAGGGATTCACATCACGCAAGGCAGCGTAGAGGTCAATTGGGTCGATGGGTCCAATTGCTTCGCGAACACGGGAAATGACGCCTTGGTAGATATCACCATCAAGCACACGCTGTTTTGTTTCGCGCACAGCCGCTTCGTATGCTGATTGATCACCCACATTCTCCTCAAATGAGTCGAATCCGCCCATTTGAGACGTTGAGGCATTCGCAAGTGTGTCAGCAACAGTGGCTGCTTCTGTTGCCAATGTGTCATAGGTTACCTCAGGATCTTGGTTGGAATCAATAATTGGCGTAAACATGATCGTGACGGTGTCATCACGATGATCGAACGAGAGGGTCTTGGTGGTCAGGAGAAACTCTGCGTCTGGCGTGTCGGTCGGTGGTCGGTGGACGCCAACCTCCTCAAGCCAGATATCGTATACTGCCTCGTATGCGAGAAATCCGACAAAGCCACCACGGAGTTGATGACGTTCACTCTCAGGAAACCCGACTTGTTCGTACTGCGGGAACGCTTCACGGAGACGGGTTAACACGTCACCATCAGTATTACTATCGGTTACTGTCGGCAACGGGACTGGTGGGTTCTGCAGGGATTGAACCGAAACACCGCCTGGGTCAACTGAGATAACAGCTGCTGGGTCATACCCAACAAAAGAAAACCGTGCATGACGGTCGGTATTCGTATGCGCAGGAGCGAAAGCCCCATTCGGGTCGCTTGAGGGAGTCTTTTCAGCACTTTCGAGAAGAAAGCTGTAATCGCTCCGATCTGTGAGAGCCCTGTAAGCAGTGAGGGGAGACACTGACGGAAGTGTCGCCTCAATGTAACCAATCACCGGTTTTTGTTGCTCACCAACTTCGTTAACGAAGGCGCTCTTGGATTTGGAAAACTCAAGATTATCTCTCATATCTGTTCACTTTCCGTGAGTGTGTTGCCATGAGATACGTTTCGTGCATTAGTCACAAACTTCGTCACAGCATCCTGGTCTTTATTTGGACTGTGTGTTTCAACACCACTTGCAACATCAACGCCGTATGGATCAACTGCATCAATTGCTGGGCCGACATTCTCAGGAGTAAGGCCACCAGCCAGAATGACGGGGGTCGAGATTGCCTCAACAATCGCGGCCGTCTCAGACCAATCATGTGTTTCTCCAGTTCCACCCCCACCATCGCCCCCAACTGAGTCAATGAGCAGTCCGTCAACTGAAGATGCGATGCGATATGCCCGAGAGGATGAAGACGCCCCAACTACCCCGACGATTGCACTTGGGATAGCCGAAGCGAGTTGGCGGTATTGAGCCCCAGAGAATTCAGTGTGAATCTGTACGACATCCGGTTGGAGACTGAGTCCTAGTTCGACTGCCGACTCAACAGACGCAGGCATTGTAACCAAAACAGTTGACAGATAGGGTGAAGCAGCATCGAACAGTTCTTTCGCTGTTGTTTCAGTCACAGCTCGTGGTGTATCCACGCTCACGTTGCTAATCACACCCATTGAATCAGCACCCGCAGCTTCTATGATTTCGACATCAGTGTGCGTCGTTACTCCACAGATCTTGACACGTATACTCATGAACTCACTGCTCCGTGGTGTATGATGTTGAGCAGAGCCGCTCAAGAGTACGAGCAGCTTTCCCCTCATCAATTGCTTTTGCGGCTACCTCCACACCGTCAGCCAAACTCGTCGCCTCGCCACCAATGTAAATCGCTGCTCCAGCATTTGCAAGAACAATCTCACGTTTGGGCCCGTGTAATTCACCGGTTATGATTTCTCGTAGGTCATTAGCGTTTGACTCTGGTGACCCACCAGCGACCGCCTCAACTGGGGCCGATTCAAGACGGAGTTCTTCCGGCGTTATCCGATACTCCTCGACAGCACCGTTATCAACCTCCGCTACGACCGTTGGGCCATGTAATGCGATTTCATCCATACCACTCCCGTGAACAATGAGGGCACGATCAACTGGTAACTGTGTCATTGCTCGGGCGATAATTGGGACCAGATCTTTACTGTAGACACCGACAACCTGTGCAGTCGCTCCAGCAGGATTGGTCAACGGCCCCAAGACATTGAATATGGTTCGAAGCCCGAGTTCCTGTCGTGGACCAATGACAGCCTTCATCGCCGGGTGAAAGACGGGGGCTAACATGAACCCGATGCCCTTTTTTTCGATCGCCGTTTCGACAGCTGGGGGCTCAGCGTCAACTTCTGCGCCCGCCACTTCGAGCACATCTGCACTTCCGCTGTTGGATGAAACTGAGTAGTTGCCGTGTTTTGCGACAGCAAGGCCGCTACCGGCAGCGACAATCGCGGCTGTCGTTGACACATTTATTGTATCGTATGCATCACCACCGGTTCCACAGGTGTCAACGAGCGGTGATTGACTTGGTGAGATCGTTCGTGCAGCATCACGCATTCCGTGGGCAAACCCGGCAATTTCGCTTTCGGTTTCACCCTTTGCGCGGAGAGCAGCTAACAGCCCTCCAATTTGAGCGTCTGTTGCCTCCTCAAAGATACGATCAGCCGCCTCACGAGCCTCTGCGTATGAGAGATCCTCACCATCAGTTGCCTGCGCAATGTAATCTTGGAGTGTCATCGTGCTCACCAATGTACGAATCCGTGTTATAATGAACAAATCAGTTCATTAGTATAAGCATATCGAAGCTTAATACTGGGTGGCAATCTGACCGGCGTGCATATACGAACTCGTAATTACAGTGCGTGAGACGCCAGTGTGGGTGTTGGTGTTCCGTGTGAAATAAACAAAAGAGAATCACATGCCAACAAGTGTGAAAACACGAATGCTCTCGTGGGCTCTCAGCCTCTCTTCGTGTCGAAAGCATAGAAACGAAAGGTTCAATTACACTCCGTCAGCAAAACTTTATATGTAGATGAGTGGGTTGGTGGTCTAGTCTGGTTATGACACCTCCTTGACATGGAGGAGATCGGCAGTTCAAATCTGCCCTAACCCATCCTACAGTTCTGCTTTATTTGTCACGAGAAGCGCCAGACTCAGTCGAAGAGTGAACCGCCTCGGGGTCAAGTGGTTCAAGATGCTCCGCATCTCGTCATCACGGAAGACTCACTCTTCCGTCCGACCCCGGAGCTTCTTCCCGTGGATCAGTCGGACACGCCTCGGATACCATCGGTCTGGTCGCCTCGAACGGTATCACAGGCCACGGTCGGGCCGTCCACAGGCCCCAATGCCTGCCGTCGCAACTCCCACTTCCGCACCTGCGGGAGTGTGTTGAGAGCAGGCACATTTCTGTCCTCTTGCTTTCGCAGCCACTCCTGTGCGACACTGATACATGCCACGGTCGGCGTGGTCTTGATGCTCGCACTCACAGCACTTGAACCGCTTTTTGTGGCGGTTCGCCCGTTCTGTGTGTCCACAAATAGGGCATTGCTGGCTGGTGTACTCTGGGTCAACATCGTCTGAAGGAATCCCCCTCCACGCGGCTTTGTAGCTGATGAAATCTCGAAGTTTGGCGAACGGAAGCGAGTGCAGACGGCAGTTCATTCGAGCCCCGTATTCAATGTCATCTCGAATGTATTCGAGGTCTTCGAAGACAATCACAGGACTGTCGAACCGTTGAATCCACTCGACCACCCGCCGTGACACCGTGTGCAGGTGGTCGTGAACGAACTGTTGCTCCTTGTCGCGGAACACGTCGTTGAACACGGTCTGTCCGGCTTCCTGCATCCGTTTCCGCATCGTGAAGTACCGATGTCGCTCTTCGTTGATTTCTGGGTAGTCAATGACAACAGAATCTTCGATACCACTCTCGGTCAGTGCCGATAGCGCAACACAGTCTTCGTTCATATCGACACCGATGACTGTTTCTGCTACTATTTTTGCACCGAGTTTGGCAGTTTCGTTCGTGACGGTGACGTGCAATTCTTCGCGTCGTTTCGGCAGAGTGCTTCGGCAGTCACAACGTGCCAGTCATCGTCTTCGATTGCCTGTGCGAGCAGGTCGAACCCCGATACTGGGTGTGATAGAGGACTCACTAGAATCGAGTTTTCGAGAGGTGTGCGACAAGTATAATTACGAGATTCTGTCGTTACACATCTCACCCGACCACGTACACCTGTTCTTATCGGCACATCCCAAACACGCTCCGAGCAAGATTGTACGGACAGTCAAGAGTATTACAGTACGAGAGATGTGGCAACAACACGAACTCCTGTTGCAAGAATACCTGTGGGGTGGTGGGTTCTGGGAAGAATCGTACTACGTGGGGACGGCTGGTGACGTTTCGACCGATACAATTGAACAGTACACCACGCAAACGGATCACGTTTAAGTTAGCTTACGGCCTTCACCCCCGGAGTCAGCTCAAAGCCCCGAGGCACTCGGCCTGCTCCGCCTGTGGATGATACGTCATACGCCCGTTGTGACCGAAGTGGCTAGCCGTCTATTATCGATTTCACCCGTTAGAAATCAGTTTTACTGCCACTTTCTGTAATGGGCTGCTCGCTATCCCCTGAAAAGACGGACAACCTCATCAGAAATATCCGCCCGAACGGCAACAACATACCGTGACTCAGGTCTTAACACCATTTCTGGGCCAGGTAGCTGATTATTATCGCGTCCAGCGACAACGAGAGCACCGCGTGGGAATGAAACCTCCTGAAGCTCTCGGTCCGCCACGGGAGCGTCTGTCGAGACAGTGAATTCAACTAATGTAAGATCCTCAGTTACCTCACTCACAGTCTGAACGCCTGCACCTGCGACATGCATGATCTCATTAACCGCAGCGTGGCCCGCAAGCTTCTCAGGATATACGACCTCATCAACGAGTCCATCGTACTCATCAATATTCCCATGATCGATTCTGGCCACAGTCCCAATATCTGGCTGCATTTGTGTTGCCATCGTGCAGATGCCGACGTTAGTCATCGCTCCGTAATCGGTCAACGCTGCGATAATATTACTCCGCTCAAGCCCAGCCTGCTGCAGGATCGACCGTCGTCCGCCATCACCCTGAATGACAGTTGCATTGTACTGGTTGCTGAGAAATTCAACCCGGCTTGGGTCTTTTTCAATAATGACTACATCATGCCCGCGGTCCGAAAGCTGCTGAGCAGCGTGATGGCCAACTTGTTTGCCGCCAACGATAATCGCTCTCATATCGGAACTCGTGCTCATGGCTGTGCTCACATCTGCATGCTCTATCTGTAAATAATTCCCCAAATCAGCGAATATATCATATTTTACTAATCCAGTTTTAATTGAAGCAGTTCGACGATACCGCACCGCTGATCTGGGGTCTGAGAGCTGCGGTCCATTATCTCTGACCGACCCTGGAGTCATTGGAAATGGCATGAACGGAGGCCTCAGTCTGTGCCAATCAGTTGGGGCTGTCGTTGCTATCTGAGGCAGGCGCGGAGATTCATTGTCTCATCCTCTATGTAGGTCAAGCTCGTATTCTACCTAGTTATCAGTCGTTGAAAGCACGCGAATTCAGCAGCCCCTGCCGAGAACCAGTCGGCGCTTGAGGTGCTCCAACCCCCTCTAAGAGGGTCGTAAAATGCCTGTCGTTCTGGAAGTCCGGTCGAAATCTGGACGTGGGTCGCCCTTGATGGCCTGCATCAGCTCTCCAGCAGTCAGTCGTTTGCCCTCACCCAGGGATTTAGATAATATCAAAGCGAATACCATGGAGTCGTTCGGAAATCGAAGATTTCCGTTCCTGTGATGACGCTCTGCGTCTCGAACCAGTTGAGTTGACCCCGGGGCGGTTGAGCTGACTCCTCGACACGGGGGGTGTTTGCCACCGTCCAGATGTTGTACAGGTGAGCCGAGAAGTTGACATAGAACGCCCGAAGCGCCGGGTTTCGAGACCTACACTTGACGAGGGACCTTTCGATGATCACGCAGAAGTCTGTCTCGATGCCATACCGACGGCGGTGCGCCTCTCGTAACTTCCCTGGCGGCACTTCTTCGGGATGCACGTTCGTATAGAAGTATGTGTAGTCGTCCATCGGGTCATCAGTATTTGACTTGCATAGTTTCATCGTCTTGTCCGACTTTAGCCGACCGCACAGCCGCTATCTTTCAGGATCGC
>UEYZ01000081.1_pt1 | contig 18470 bp, 13 predicted proteins | sample 1903591 | NCBI WGS metagenome assembly UEYZ01 (sample SAMEA4776352, study PRJEB27445) | saltern metagenome | biome: Hypersaline environment; feature: solar saltern; material: Pellet | place: Spain | collected 2014-08 | depth 0 m | reverse complement strand
AGCGCGGCTCGCTGTTCGAGTGTTTCCCACTCGGAGAGCGCTTCCCAAGCTGCTTCGGTGGACAAATTCTGCTCTTGAGTCGCGTCGACGAGAGACACCTCGTCCGGGTGCGTTGCATCGAACTGCGCTCTGTCGTCTTCGATCTGATTGAGCGTGGTGATCGACGCGCTCTCTCGGAACAATGAACACCTGTTCAAATTCCCGTCGTGTCGAGTCTCACACCTTCCCATCGTTCATGAGTCTCGCAGTCGTCCAAGGAGAGCCAGACAGGTGAGTGCAATCAGTGCGGCATCTTCGAGATCGCCTTCGGGTTCCGTGATCGATTTGAACACGAAGATGCTGCCAGCGAGAGCTTCGCTCTCGCCATGCCCCTGAAGGCCGAGGCTTTCGCCTCGAATTTTCCGTAAGAACGGTCGCTTGGCATGGCCAGTCGCCCACCTGTTCACCCACAGTTCAGGCGTTTCGCACCGAGCGAATATGTTGGTTGCAAACCGCTTCATTCGAATCGCGATCGGGACTTCTCCGGCTTCAGCGGAGAATGTCAATCGTCTCACAGCAGGGTCCAGTTCGCACGTGTGGTCAACCTATCGATCTGTCACGCAACTGTTGAGGGTCTCGACACCGTAGTGTGGATTCAACCCGTGTCACAGACAGACCAGACGTACGATATCGTCATCTGGGGTGCGACTGGGATTGCTGGAAATCTTGTCGCTGAGTACCTCACCGAGCAGTATACACCAAACGACCTCTCTCTCGCGCTCGGCGGGCGCAACGAGTCCAAGTTAGACCGGGTGGAATCGACACTCGTCAAACGACGCGCTGACTGGGATGAGATTCCGATTGCGTTAGGTGATGCGACTGATGCTGAGAGTTTACGTCCGATAGTCAAGGACACGCAAGTCATCTGTACCACCGTCGGCCCATACACGTCTTACGGGACACCACTCGTTAAGGAGTGCGTTGCTGCCGGGACAGATTACTGTGACCTGACGGGTGAGATTAACTGGGTACGTGAGATGATCGACCGTTATCACGATGATGCGGTCGAAGCCGGTGCTCGCATTATCCACAGCTGTGGATTTGACTCTATCCCAACCGATATCGGGACGCTGCTCGTCCAGTCATTCGGTATGGAGACATACGATACTCCGTGTGACATCGTTCGAGTGTATCTTGAAGAGAGTCGTGGGGGAGTAAGCGGTGGGACGCTAGCGAGCTTTGCTGAGGTGTTTCAGGCAGCCTCTGAGGACCCACTCGTTCAGCAGACACTCCGAAATCCATATTCGCTGGCACCACAGGGTGAACGTGACGGCGTCGACCCAGGCGCACAGACAAGCGTCAAGAACGATCCACTGCGGGCAGAGTGGACGGCTCCGTCGCCGATGGCGATGATTAACGAACGGGTGGTTCGCCGTAGTAACGCCCTACTGGGGTATCCATGGGGTAGCGAGTTTGAGTGTACAGAGGTGATGCCGATGGGCGATGGAATCAGTGGATTACTTCAGGCCGGTGCTATTTCGGCAGGACTCGGACTCGCCACGGCGGGCCTATCATTTGGTCCAACCAGGCAAGGATTACGTCAGTTTGTTTTTCCAGACCCTGGTGAGGGCCCCTCGCGCGAGATGATCGAAGAGGGATACTTTACCGTTCGAGTTTTAGGCCGTGGGACCGCCGATCGTGGGTCATTCGTTGTCGAGAGTGAGATAAGTGCCGACAGGGACCCAGGGTACGGTGCCACCTCACGCATGCTCAGCGAAGCCGCGATGTGTCTGCTACGCGAAGAGACCGACTCACCGCTCACAGGTGGGATTCTCACTCCGGCGTCTGGCATCGGCAAACCGCTCGCAGACCGACTTCGAAAGGCTGGATTCACGATTGAGGTGGGCCAGAGTGAGCGTCAGATTCTCCACTGAATCGGGGGTTAGTTGGGTCGTTGAGAGAGCGAAGTCATGACGACATCGGCTTAGCTGAATGCAGGCGGTGACCTCCCTTCCTCAAGGAGCAACGCAGGCTGAAGGCTGAGTAGCGCAGGAGGGAGGAGATACACTGCCGTCATCGTTTTTGATACACTGTGATTGTTGCAGGCCCACAGGCGCACGGAATCCAAGCATATATGAAGCATACACAGTCTTGTCCGGCCTGTGGCTTCGAAGCGGACGGAGACGCAAACGCGGCGTGGAACGTTCTTTCTTGTTGACTCTCCAAACTAGGAGTTCACTCCGAAGGAACGTCCTCAGAATCGCGGACCGATTCTGATGTGCGAACGAGAGCTTCGGTCTCGTCAACGCCTGTGGAGACTATGCTCCCTGTGGGAACGGCAGCAGGAAGCCCCCCTCAGCGAACGCGTCAGCGCGAGCAGGGTAGGGTAGTTCAGCTGTATTCGTGCCATGATTGACCAATAGTTCATTACTGGCGAGCCAAAACGTTGGATGAACACCCAGATATGCAGGTTACTGATGTGACCCAAGCTGGATGACGGTTCTCAAATCAGCGAACTATGCTCACTTTAACCCACATCGCCGATACACACCTCGGTCACCGACAGTATGGAGTGAAACAACGCGAAGACGATATGATGTCGACATTACAGGCGGCCATCACTGAGATGACTGCTGAACGCGACACTGATGCAATTTTACTTCCTGGTGACCTATTTGACTCCCGTGACCTTCGCCCGAAGGTGATTGACCAAGCCGAGCGGATATTCGCAGACGTTCCAGAGGATGTGCCGATATTAGTGTCTCGTGGGAATCACGACGAAAACCTCTCACCGCGTGAGGTAACCTGGCTCAATTATCTCCACCAACGAGGGCACGTCGTGTTTCTCAACGCTGACTTAGAGACGAACCCAGAGACAGCTCAGTTCGATATATATAATCCAGATGACCCGGGATACGCTGCTGGATTCTATGATATTGCTACCGACGGGCTTGAGAGACCAGTTCGTGTCTTTGGACTCCAGTGGCGAGGAGCCAGGGCAGCGAAAGCGCTCCAGCAAGTAGCCAACGGGATTACACGCGTGAACAATTCACATGGACAGCCGGCGTACACTGTGCTGTTAGGACACTTCGGAATCGAAGATGAAGTTCCGACACTCGGTGGAACGGTGACGCACGCCGACCTTCGTGAACTGAAACAAGTCGTTGATTACTTAGCAATTGGACATATCCACAAGCAATATGAAGCCGCTGGCTGGATCTACAATCCTGGGTCACCAGAGGCACATACGACTCGGGAGGGTCGAGATGACTGGAATCACGGGTATTATTCGATTGCACTCAACCAGCAGACATCATCTGATACCGATATTGTGACATCTGAGGTGACACATCACCTCACGAAGCGCCGACCCTACTATCGGGTTGAGTTCGATGTGACTGCATATAGCTCGGCAGGAGAACTCGAGAAGGCGTTCAAACAGCATGTCAAAGCAGAGAAATCCACACTGTTAGCACACTGCCGTCAAGACAGATTCACAGCAAATGGCGAACCTCGTTCACCGATTGTCGATCTCCGATTTACCGGAACATTACAGTTCACTCGTGGAGATTTCCGGACTGATGAACTATCAGCATGGGTTGAAGACGCCTACGACGCGCTTTACGTGCAACTGAATACAGGCATTCGAACAGCAGATGTCCAGCAACTTATTGCAGATATTGACGAAGCAGACGTGTTTGAGGATGGACAATTAAATACAGCAGCATTAGAGAGTGAAGTATTCGAGACGATTGCGCAAGAGTCAGTGTATGCTGAGCAAGCAAGTAATGTCGCCGATGTACTCGGAAATGCACATCAGATGGCCCAGACGAACGAGGCCGTTGAGGATATTCAGGAGTCGGTGAGTTCAGCGCGACAAGAGCTGTTCCCACACAAGGTCGACGATATCGTCCTCGATATCGATGAGGACCCATTTGCCAATCAAACACACAATGATCGAATAGACACGAATACAACGCAGCGCCAGTTGGGACAGAGCGAGACAAACGATACCGTGGGGGTAGGCGAATAATGCGGGTAACAGAAGTCGCGCTCACAGATATCAAATCGTATCATAGTCGGACAGTCATTCCTATTGAGGGCGGCGTGACAGCAATTCTCGGTGAGAATGGTGCTGGAAAATCGACAATTCAAGAGGCAATCGGGTTTGCACTGTTCGATTCACTTCCATTCGCGAACAAGGACTTTGTCCGCGAGGGGGCGAGTTCGGGAACCGTTGAAGTAACATTCGAGCAAGAGACCAACGATGGGCGACAGCGATATCGCGTCACTCGGTCAGCTGGCCGTGCGAATTACAGTGTTCATCGGTATGATTCTCGAAGCAATGGGTGGGTCGACCAGGACATTGACTCAAAATCGGCACTGGCTCGCTGGTTGTGTGCCCGATTCGATGTCGCAGACGGCAACTCACTACAAAGTCTGTGGGAATCCTGTATCGGTGTTCCACAGACACGATTCCTCTCAGATTTTGCCCAAACACCAGCTAACCGAACTCAGACGTTCGATGCGCTACTGAATTTGGATGCATACGAAGAGTCGTGGAGTGCGTTGAAAGACGTCCCAGATGCGTTCGAGAGCCAGCAACGCGGTCTCCGGGACGATATTAAGACACTCACCGGTGAAGTACAGGGCCTGCCAGATGTGCGTGCGGAGGTTGAAGCACAGACGGAGCAGATACGCACGCTCAAGCATAAAATCGCGCGGAAAACTCGCCAACGCTCGGAGAAACAAGCAGAGTATGATAGCCTGACAGACACACAAGATGAGATTGAAACACTCCGTCAGAAGCGAAAGACACTCGCCGGGAAAAAAGAAGCCACTGACCGTGAGTTGGAGACTGCACGAGATGAACTCGAAACAGCAAAACAGGCACAACAAAAGTGTGAACAGACCCAGGAGGGGTACCAACGGCATAAACAGGCAAGCGAGCGATTAGAACGACTCGAAGAGCAGAAGACGAAACAAGAGGCACTCGCCGAGCAGAAAAATGAGCAGAAGGAAGAAATTCTCTCGACCGAGGTCGAACTCCAGCAACTCGAAGAGGATCTCGAAGAACTGAACGAGGCACAGCAGACACTCAAAACGCGTGAGTCCGAAAAGCAACGGTATGAGAGCCTCGATTCGCGTATCGAGTCGCTTACCCAACAGGAAGACAAGCGAGACGAACTACAAGAAGAGATTGAGCGGTTGCACACCGAGATCAAATCAACAGAGAGTGAACTCAATTCTGTGCAGGAAACGATAAGCAAAATCGAGGCTAAATGGGAGCAGACGACAGACCCAGAGGTCTTCGCAGAGAAAATCAACGAGCGAGAGGCCCAGCGAAAACAACTCGCAAGTGAGCGAGACCGCCTCAAGGGCCAACTCACCACTCTCCGCGACACCAGTGTTGATGCCCCGTGTCCAACTTGTGACCGACCGTTGGATAAAGCGCATCGGTCTGAGGCAATCGAGCAGCGGGTCGCGCGGATCGAGGAAGTAACATCCACACGTCAAACGCTCACTTCACAAATAGAGCAGCTCAGTGAGCAACGTGAAGCCGCAAAGACAGTCAAAGAGCACGTCGAAAAACTCCCGCTGTATCGAGAGAAAGCCGAGTCGCTGGAATCAGAGCGCGATGAAAAACAGGCCAAGAGAGATGACGCGCACCGCGAACTTGAAGAATTAGCACAGAAACTCGAAGAATTGCCGTCACTCAAGGCCGAGCGAGATGGCCTAAAAGATGCGTATGAGGCGTATCAAACAGCTGAGTTCCAAGTCAAGACCAATGCTGAAGTGCCAGAAAAGCTCGAAAAGAAACGTGCTGAATTGAAGCGCGAGCAGTCTGCACTTGCAGACATACAGGACAAGTTGGACGACTTCGAGGGGCTGGATGCAAAGCTGACCGAAGTCAAAGAGACAATTGAAGCGACCGAACCAGCGCATCAAACATACATACAGAATACACAACAGGCCTCACAACTCGCAGAACGACAGCAAGCAGTCGACCAATTAGAGAGCGAACGTGCGGAAATTGAAACGACGCTGACCGAAGTGGAGGCTGAATTAGAGACGCTCGTCGACTCTTTCGATCAAGAACGACTCGAAGCACTCGAAAAGGAGATTGATGAGCTTCAGGATGAGATCGGATTGGCCAAGGGGACGCTCAGCGAAAAGCAAGAGAAGCTCAAAGAGGCACGCGCAGAGGTGACCCGTCTAGAGACAAAGTTAGACGAGCGACAGGAGAAACTCCAGCAATTGAAACGTCTCAAGGCAGATCAAGAGTTCGCAACCTGGGTCAGAGAGAACGTCCGAGAAGCCGGGCCAAAGATGCGTGAGATTATCACAGGCCGGATTGGAGCACGAGCAAACGAATTATTCCGGTCGATTCGAGGTACCTCTGCCGAGACGCTTGAGTGGACGAGTGATTATGAGATCGTTGTTCATGATGCGGATGTCAGAAAGTCGTTCACCACGCTCAGTGGCGGTGAGAAGATGGCCGCTGCACTCGCTGTCCGGTTGGCAATCTTAGAGCAACTCGCATCAGTCGGAATCGCATTCCTTGATGAGCCAACAGCAAATCTCGATAGACAAAAGAAACGAAATCTCGTCACGCAACTGAAGCGGTTAGATAGCTTCGAGCAACTTACGGTCATTAGTCACGACCAGACGTTCGAATCGATGACTGATTACACACTCTCCGTGACGAAAGAGAGACAAGCCTCAGAGGTGAGTGTGAACTGATGCCGATCGATAAGCGACGAGTGGCCGCTGAGTTGGACTCCAGTGTCGAAACCATAGAGACCTATTTGGCCGATAATACCGGTATCACTGAACGGTATCAAGAGGCATTTCAGCGACTGCCTGAGGAGTGGACAGCCGAGCACATACGCAGCGAACTTCGAGAGACGTCCTACCCTGGAGCGTACCCCATCGGAGAATTCGATTCTGCTAACAGCATCGTCACCCGTCATCATCCAAGTGACGAGTGGGACAATCACGAAGAGGTAAATGACTGGGCTCGTCAGATCCTTCGCAATGTGCCAGCAATGGCCGTCGATGGATCACAGTTACAGCCAACGAGCCAATTCAATGTCCCGCTCGCATATGTGCAGGCCGCATGGGCGATAAACTATCATCATCCCGATGGACGACTCGAACGGGATATCGAAGGACGACTGTTAACGCCCGATGAAGTCACCCAGCAATCGGAGAACGGTGATTACCGATTCGTCGACTCTCAACTGGTCGGGCATCACCGCTTTGAGCACGAGGGAGCACTACTCGTCGAACAACTCGCCGAGTTGGCGGAGGCTCGCGATGATGGTGACATTGAGCGCGAACCAGTCGTGTTTTATGATGGTCCACTGGTCGCGTCATTTGCCAACTCGCTGGGGCCCGAGACGCGTGACCGGTATCTCTCGACGGTCGCCCGCATTATTGCAGCGAGCGACTCACACAGAATTCCACTTATCGGATATATCGCTGGCTCAAATGCGACAGAGCTCTCAAAGATGACACAGTTGCTGTTTCCCGAGGAGTTCGGCTCAAGCCGCGTTATTCCAGATGCACATATCCTGACAGAGTTGATGAGCCCGTGGGGCGATGCGACAATTCCATTTATTTCGAAGCGAGATGGAAGTATCGATGCTTTACAAACAACTTACAGAGGCAAACAGTACGAATTTCGGGGTGATATCCTATTTTCCTACCTGAAAGTCCCACCAGGGTCTGGGCTCGATCGGATTGAATTCCCGGGGTGGTTGTGTCGTCAGGACGGCCCCGAGGGATATCACTCAATGTATGAGTATACATTAGACATCGTGCGTGCAGAGGCTGGGATCGGCCGGGGATATCCAGAGATTCTCCAGCAGGCTGATAGTGATGCCGTACTCGACGCTCACGATCGAAAACAGTTCAACCGAATTGTCCAACGATGGGCTAACTCGAACGACGTATCTCTGGAGTGGGATGCAAAAGCATTGAGTAAAGAACTTCGGCGAAGATAATGCGCGTACACATGTGTGTAACTCGCATGTACCAGCATCGTAGGCCAACGAATAAGCACACTGCGCTATAAGGCGATATTAATGGAAGATAGCCTCCAAACATCTGTCGATATCGACTCCTGTGTTCGCGTGGGAAGCATCGTCTCTTCGAATAGCCACTTAGATTACGTCGTCGAGATATTCAAAGATCATGACTGTGACCGGCCACCAGCGTTACACGAGCGAGAGTTTGGCCAACCGGTGTTTGTTCGAAAGACAGTCGATGGCACTGAGTATGGTGTCATCGGCGTGATTTATGACACCCAACTTGTCGACCCAGACCAGGGACGAACTGGGCCGCGGTTAGCTCAAGACGACCAGGCACAGTTCACGCCAAGTTATATTGAAGAACAGACAACTCTGGCAGGAGTCGCACTGCTTGGAACAGTAGAAATTGGTGAGGATTGCTCGATTCTGAACCCGACGCACCAGATGCCACGCTGGAGTTTGGAAATCGAGGATACAGTGTTTCACTCCCCAGAAGCGCTGACAGCTATCTTTCACACGAACGATGGCCACGTTCAACTCGGATACACTGACCGGTTGATGAGTGTTGCAGGCGAGTTTGGGTCGGAAGTGATCATCGCCGTCATTGACCGACTTCGACAGTCGCTCCAAGGCGATGAAACTCACCGAATACTGGACGTCGTTGAGCAGAATATTCAGTGGCAGACACAAGAACGACGTGGGGTGGTATAATGTCGACTCACGCAGAGATTATCGGAACCGTCGCAGGTCCGGGCGAGAATCCAAATGAATTCAGGTTTGTTACCCCTTCAGACCAGTCAATCAAGACAGGCGAGTTCATCACATATGAGCTTCCTCCTGGGGAGACACAATCCGTTTTCGCGCGTGTTACCAATCGGGAGCTAATTCGAGGACCACCAGAGGGATTTCTCGCAGATCCACAGGTCGATCCAGAGACAATTGCAGACACACTCGGAATGCCGACTAACGATACCGAGCTATACCGATTGACTGCGACGGTAATCGGATACTATGATACGACGATGAAGAGTTTCGCCAATCCACGGCAACTGCCAGAACCGGGGACACCACTGTCGATCGCGCCTGACCGACAGCTTGAAACTGTCCTCCCAAATCTCGAGTGTGATGCGGTCACGGCTAATGTTGCAGACCTTCCCGGCGTAGCACACATTGGATGGCTACTCAATCGAGAGACAGATGCAACGAGTATTCACCTACCCATCGAAGAGTTCGCATCAACACATTTGGCCATCCTTGCTTCGACTGGAAGCGGCAAATCGTATACTGCATCTGTTTTGATCGAGGAGATGATGCGGCCAAGCGTCCGGGCATCACTACTCGTATTCGACCCGCATGGCGAGTACGAGACGCTCTCAGACATACAAGGAAAAGAACAATTTCGGGGTGAGGATGGATATGAACCAGATGTTGTCTTTTTCAATCCAGGCCGTCTGTGCATTCGGATTTCAGAACTGGAAGTCGGCGATGTCATGGCGATTTTGGACGACCCAAGCAACCGCATGCAGGACCGCCTTGCAACCGCATGGCGAGCGATGCAACAAACTGAGAGTCGAACTTGGGGTGTCGATGAACTCATTAGCACGATGAAGGATGAATTTGGAGATGATGACGCCAGCGTCGGTGCGCTTGAGTGGCGACTTCGCCGGTCGATCCAGCGCAACGACCTGTTTGATCCCGCTGAGAACGTCAGATTGAATGATATCGTCGATCCAGGACAGTGCACCGTGCTTCAAATGGATACACTGAATCGACGTGACCAACAACTCATCACGACAGTCCTTCTTCGCCGACTGTATCGCGAACGTCTCGATGATGTCCGAGGTCGCGAGTCAGCGATTAATCATCCGCTGTTCGCGCTCTTTGAGGAAGGCCATCGGTTCGCTCCAGCGTCGGACACCGCACCATCACTCGGGATCATGCGGACCATTACGTCTGAGGGCCGGAAGTTTGGGTTTGGACTTGGGATTATCAGCCAGCGTCCCTCGAAGATCGATCAGGACGTACTCTCACAATGTGGCACACAGATTTCGATGCAGATCAAGAATCCGAATGACCAAGATGCAATCAAGACCTCCGTAGAGGCAGCCGGTGAAGACGTCCTTCGAGAGCTCCCCGGACTCACTCCTGGCCAGGCGATCCTCTCAGGTGATGCGATGAACACACCAGCACTGATTCGGGTTCGACCACGAATCACACAACATGGCGCAGAGAGTCGAGATGTGGTGAGAGAATGGACTGACGCGTACGATCGAAAACAGCGTGAACCGGTGCGGTCAGAGACCGCAGACTTCGGTGGTGGAAACTCAACCGGGATTCAGAACTTAGATTGAATACAGTCACGGGACGACTGTCGGACGTCTGATCTGAGCCTCCATGGCAGTGGTTGAAATACCACACGAATAGCTTCGCCTCAAACTAACTGAGCGGACTCCCCACTGTGGGGGGTTGAACCTGAGTGATATATTACTATCACATAGGATACACTGCAATGGAACAACTCCACTCAATTACACATGCAGATGGACTAATCAGCGGAACAATCGTGGAGCGCTCGAACCGGTTTGTTGTTCGTGTCCAGTTCGACGCAGCACCCGAACGTGTATATTTAGCTGACCCCGGCGAACTTGAGGGCATCGTCGAACCTGGTCACGACATGCTCTGCCTACCGGTAGGAGACCCTGACAGGGCAACGGATTACGATGCTATCTCAGTTCAGATTAATGATGTTCACGTGAGTGTCCGAACAGCACTGGCAAACGACTTATTCGAATCTGCAATCAAAATTGAGGCAATTCCGGCGTTTCACGAATACGAAATCCGACACCGAGAGCCTTCGTTCCCTGAGCATGGTCGAGCGGACTTTTTACTTGACACCCCTGCTGGTGAGACTGCCTTTGTTGAGGTAAAATCGTGTACGTATGTCGATGGACGCACTGCAAAGTTCCCTGACCGACAGACCGAGCGCGGTCGTCGTCATGTGCCATATCGTGAGATTGATCCGGAGTTTGCGAACCTACTTCATCGCATCCGAGGGGATGACGTCGGGGTTCATGCAATCACGACTCTCTTTGATCCGCCACAATATCGACTCGCGAATGCTTCACTACCGGTAAGACTCGATGAATAACACTCCCTCAAAAGATAGCTCATATCCTATCGAGTATGAACAGCAGTCTCCTGACATCGATGTGCGAGAGCGGATTAGTGTCGACGGGTGTCGTGGCCAGCGACTCGCCATCAACACGGTCACATATCGTGAGCACAGCCTTGGCGAGATGGAGTCAGAGTGAGTGATTACAGTGCGAGGGAATCCCACTGGACTCACATCCGAACGGCTATCACCTCGCGCTCACGGGTCAGCATCCGGTGATTTCTGGCCCTGTTATACCGAGTGATACGCTGGTCAGTGGCGGGTATGGCTGGTCCGATGAATGGATTACATAGCGCTTATGAATATTGTCGTTCAGTATTCGATATGGTATCACGAGTGACACGTCGCTCCTTCTTAGCTGGTGCCGGTACAGCAACCACAGTCGGTCTTACTGGCTGTACTGGGCTGCTTGGATCTGGGGGTGGCACTCTCAAAATCCTCGATTTTAGCTACGTCTATCCCGACGGGATCTTCGATACGATTGAGGAGGAAACAGGCATCACCGTCGAGTTACAATCGAGTGACAGTTCTGCGCGGTCGCTTTCACTTCTGCGGTCAGGACGGTCGGATCACGACATTGTCGCGCTGGGAAACTATGCCGTCAGCCCAGCCATCGAAGAAGGACACATTCAGCCGCTCACGCTCGAAGACCTGCCGGGGTACGACGGCGTATTCGACTTCGTCAAGAAAGATTACTTCAGCCAGGATGGGCAGGTGTACGCCGCCCCACGGTCATTTGGACAGACACCACTGGCGGTCAACACCGACGTTGTTTCGCCCGATGAGGTAACCAGCCTCTCTGTCTTGTTCGACCAGAAGTACGACGGAATGGTAGGGCACCGCGATGACGCCCGGCTTCAGGTTCTCTACGAGCGAGCTGCCAACGGGAAGACGCCACTGAACCCCACTAGCGCCGACCAAGTCGACTTTGCGGACACGCGGGACAATCTCAGCCGTCACGTAGAGCTGTCGGGAAGTCTCTGGAACACTGGGGGTGACTCTGAGCAGTTGCTACGGTCCGGACAGGTCGCCGTCGAGCCTGTCTGGAACTATCTCATCCACACGATGGGACAGGATGGGTTCCCAATCGAGCGCATCTACCCTGAGGAGGGAACAAAAGCATGGTTCCTCCAGTTCTGCGTGCGCGACGGAGCTGAAAACGTCGACGCAGCACATACATTTATACAGTCGTGGTACGGTGGAGTCGGCTACCAGTCGCTAGTTGAGCCATCACACATCGCCGTCCCGCACGAGGCAATCTTCGAGCGCGAGGGTGTCGACCGTGCTGAGTACGGACTCAACGAACCAGGGCGATTTATTTACGAGGAGCCAAAGCCACAGTCGCTGGTCGAACAGTACACCGAGACATGGAACGAGGCAAAGCAGGCCGCTGAGGGATGACTGCATGACGGAGACCGGTGACGATGCCGATAGGGATGACACGATTCTGGAGGCCCGTACCCTCCGGAAGGCGTTCAGCGATACGATTGCTGTCGACGACGTCTCGGTCTCGATCAAGCGTGGGGAGTTTTTTTCGCTGGTCGGTCCGTCTGGGTGTGGAAAGACGACGACACTACGAATGCTCGCTGGGCTGACCACACCGACCGACGGGACCGTGCATATCGACGGAGTCGAGATCACTGACCGCCCCGCTCGTGAACGTGACACTCATCTCGTTTTCCAGGATCTTGTGCTGTTCCCACATATGAGCGTCGCTGACAACGTTGGGTATGGGCTAGCCCGTCAGGGCGTTCCAGCGGACGAACGCGACCACCGGGTCAGCGCCCTGCTGGAGACAGTCAACCTCGATGGGCAGGGCGACCGACGACCAACAGAGCTGAGCGGCGGACAGCGTCAGCGGGTTGCCCTCGCACGGGGGTTAGCTCCCGAGCCGAGCGTCCTGCTGCTTGACGAGCCGCTGTCGAGTCTCGACCGGAAACTCAGACAAGAAATGCAAGCCGAGCTCCGCCGCGTTCAGCGCGATATCGGAACGACGTTTCTCTACGTCACACACGACCAAGACGCGGCAATGAGCATGTCTGACCGGGTTGCTGTGATGGCCAATGGACGAATTATTGAGTCTGGTGCTCCAGAGTCGCTGTACGACCAGCCCAAAACGGCCTTTGTCGCAGACTTTCTGGGTGATGCAAACATCCTCGCTGGAACAGTCACTGCAGTCACAGACGAGGCGGTGACCGTTGCAGTCGGCACTGGCAGGATCCGGGCTGAACCGGGTGGGCGTTCGCCGGCAGTCGACACCAGGGTCGTGGTGATGGTCCGGCCCGAGGCTGTCGAACTCGGCGGCGGCCCACTGTCGGCAACCGTCTACGCAAGCGAGTTCAAGGGGTTTTATGACCGGTATACCGTCGCGCTTGGCAACGACGAGACGAGCATGGTTACTGTCCGGACCGACGCCAACGAGCGGTTCACTGTCGGTGATAGCGTTAAGATGTCACTGACCAACGCGACGCTGGTTGCTCCGGGCGACGGCACGACGACGGCAACGGAGTCGAGTGAACCAACAGTGGCCTCCGGCGTCCGCGCGGGCGACGACGCCGACGATCATGATAGGAATGACGACTGTGCTCGGAGTCAACTCGGCGAGCGAGCGGCTCGCATCCGAGACGAATGAGCACTGCACCGTCGTTCCGTGCTATCTTTGAGGACCGCACGACCAGAGATACGCTTTTGGCGGCGGTTCCGGCTACCCTGGCGGTTGCACTGGGTGTTATTCCGCTATGTTTGTTGCTCATTGAGAGCTTCCGACCGCTGGTGACGACGACGAACTATCTTGACGTCACCAAGGGGATCTACGTCGCTGTCATCACACAGTCACTTTTTGTTGGTGTCTTGCTGACGGTGGTCTGTCTCGCTATCGCATACCCGGTGACGTACTGGCTCGCCAACCGCTGTCCGGCACGGTACCGACTCCCGGTGCTGGCGCTGTTAACACTGCCGTTATGGCTGAACTATGTCGTCCTCAACTACACGTGGGTATGGCTACTCGCTCCAGACGGAGTGCTCAACGTCGCGTTAGAGTGGGCTGGTGTCGTCTCAAAGCCGCTGGCGCTGCTCGGTCGCCCATTTGAGTTGCCAGGGGTTGGATTGACAGTTCCTTCGCTGTCGCTTTTGGCCGGGTTTATCCACATCTACCTTCCGTATCTGCTATTAACGATGTACGTCTCGATGGAGCGACTTGACTACCGATTGGTTGAGGCAGCCCGGGACTTGGGTGCTGGTGATTTTCGTGTGTTTCGTGATGTGATTGTTCCGGAGACAGCTGCCGGCGCTGTCGCCGGGTTGCTCATCGTGTACGCCCGCATCGCTGGTGCCTACGCCACCCCTCGGATTTTGGGGTCGGAATCGAATCCGATGGTCGCCGAGTTGATTACGACACAGTTCTACGACGTGCTGGATTATCCGTTCGCCTCGGCGCTATCGATGAGCTTCCTCGCGATTGTTGTGGTCGGTTTCGCTGTCGGAGCACGGGTCGACAATGTCCAATCAGAACTCAAGCGGTGGTGACGATGTCGGAGTTATCACTCAGCGCCCAGGTCCGGTCCGGATTCTTTCAAGCAACGACTGTGGTGACGTTTCTGTTTCTGTATCTCCCCGTCGTGACGATCGTCTATCTCTCGTTTTCACCCGGCTCACAGCCGTCGATCCCGCTCGGTGGTATCTCACTGAAATGGTACGCTGGAGTGCTCGCCGACGCGCGGTTCGTACGCGGCCTCGCTACTAGCGCGATTATCGCCATAATCGCAGCCACAGTCGGAACCGCACTTGGACTGCTTGCCGCGCGAACAATCACACGGTCACACCTTCCAAGGTGGGTTCGTAGCCTGTTCGCGCTCGCCATTGCGGTCCCGCTGTTCGTCCCGACAGTTGTCTTGGCACTGGGAATCGGTGTCACTGCTGGGACAGTCGGTATCGGCTTTGGCTTTCTGCCAGTGGTGCTCGGCCACCTGTTTTGGGTACTCCCATTCAGTACGTTTCTGCTGACCGCACGGTACGCCGAGCTTGACGACGCACTTGAGGAGGCTGCACGTGATCTTGGGGCAAGCGGGTGGACCGTTTTCACCACGGTGACACTACCGCTGTTGGGTCCGGCGCTCGTCGCATCTGTGCTGTTCACCTTTGCTCTCTCGTTTAACGAGTTTCTCATCACGTTTTTCCTGGCTGGTAGTGGGGTGACAACCATGCCCCTGGAACTGTTTGGAAAAGTCCGTGTCAGTGCGACTTCGTTTCTCAACGCGGCCAGCAGCATCGTCCTCTTGATCAGTGCGGCTGTCGCGCTGACGGGGACGTACCTCCGGACCCCGACATGAAACCAGACTCATGGGCCCCATCGGTCTCACACTGACTGGGTTATCTGTGCTGTGAGGAATCACTGTTGGCTATACTAATCGACTGCGACAGTAACATCACCGAAATGCCAGTGCGCAAGTCGGCCTTCGTCTCGTTGGTCATCGACACCACACCGACAACAGTGACACTCAGTTCGATAGCGTGACCGAACACATCACCGTTGCTCCTGACGCCACCATTGGAGCCTTGAGAATCAAAATGACGAGACAGGGCTGGGTGTCTGAGATTAACTCGGAACCCGCACTGTCAGATACGACACTATCGTTCCAGACGTGCGGACAGGACAGCTAAAGACGACAACATCCAATTCCGGTCTGGGACTAGCTGCCACTCAATCGGATGAATCGATCATCTCGCCGCAATGCGGACACTCGAGTTTGGCTTCTTCATTTTCGTCTTCCTCTTGTGAGTCTTCGATGAATCCTGCAGCTAAAATCGAGGCCGGTAGAGCGAAGAGCCCAATTCCAAACACAGCAATCAGCGACCCAGCGACCTGTCCCATTGGCGTAACCGGATACATATCGCCATAGCCAACAGTTGTGAGTGTCATTGCACCCCACCAAAGCGCTGCTGGGATTGAACTGAACAGCTCCGGTTGAGCACCGTGTTCAAGTTGGTACATGATCGATGACGCAATAACCAACAGTATCATATCTGCGAAGGCAGCGATAACAAGTTTTTCTTTTTGTGACCGAAACACTGCTCCGAAAGATCGCATCGACTTTGAGTATCGCGCGACCTTCAACAGCCGAACCACCCGAACGAGCCGCAGGGCTCGGAGAAAGCGGGTGTCGATCGCAAAGATGCTTGCCAGATAAAACGGTAGTATCGCGATCAAGTCTATGAGCATCATAGGGTTGATCATGAACCGGATCCGTCCAGTGAGTGGATTTTCGTAGTCTCGAGCTTCTGTAATCGACCAGATTCGTCCGAAATACTCTACGGTGAACACACAGACTGAAACCACTTCAAACGCATAGAGTTCACCTGCGTAGGCATTCGCAATCGGGTCAACGGTCTCGAGTAAGACCGCGGTGATGTTGATAATGATCAGCCCGATGATTCCCCAGTCAACTGCTTTTCCCACCTGCCCGCCTAATCGGGGAGCAAATACTTCATAGACATATAATTTCGCGTCGGGATATTTCATCGGGTGTCTGTCATAACAATGGGTAGTCGATCACTCTTTTTCAGCATCCTGCGCCGCTTCAATCCACTGCGTGGTGACGGCCTCATCGATATCTAAATCACTCGCGAGCGTTTCTGAGTCGATGGCTGCGAGTTGGTCCATCGTATCGATACCGACCTCTGTGAGTGTCTGGGCATCCTCAGCTGAGAGTGTATCCAGAGTCTCTATGTTTTGATCCAACTCAAGCTTCGTTCGGTGAACTGTTCCCAGATTTCGAAGGATAGTGACTCTCCCCCCATCGTTTCCTAAGACGACCTGATCATGGGCATGACAATTTTCAATGTGATCCTCTGCGTACCGAATCCAGCGGCGGACAACCCTTGACGGGACGTTAATCGCTTGACTCAATGGCTCAGGGTCACTCTCTGCCAACTCACTCACTGATGTGACACCTGCTGCCTCAAGTCGCTCTCGGTAGGCTGGGCCGATTCCACTGATTGAATCAACAGTCTCCGATGGGTCACTATCGGACACAGTGTGTAATCTGAGGACTGCGCTCACGTGCTCGAAGAGCGGATTCAGAGCTCCCCGTATTGCTGCCGTCAGCCCACTGAGCCGCTGTGTGAGCCGTTCGACAGGCTGTGTGTTCCTGAATCGTGCTCGGTGCTCTCGCGATACTGCCTCATCAGCCTGCTCTACCCACTGAATCGTGACAGCTTCCTCCAGCTCAAGAGCGGTCGCGAGGTGTGCAGGGTTCGTCCCTGCAAGTTGCTCAACTGACTCAATGCCGGCCTCAGCAACAGCTTCAGCATCGTCACCCACGATATTCGATACCGATTCGAATCGAACAGTCGATGATTGGCCGGTTATCAACTCAATAACTCGATCGACAGCTGTCACGAACCAAGCGTTGGAGCGGATCACCACGCGTGCGTACTGATCCCGTACTGCGTCGAACTTGTCCATCACGATGTCCTCTACCCATCGCTGGATTTCACTCACGAACAGCTTCGCCACACTCGTGAGCGGACCAGCAACCGACAGGAATCCGTGAGCCCAGATACCGCTAACCGCACTCTTAGTGACAGTGGTCACTCCTCCACGAATTCGATTACGGAGCCATCCGCGCCACTTCCGTTTGCGAATCCCTCGATACTTCTGTATCAGGTACTGCTTCATGCCTGCCCGCGTGAACAACTTGCGTCGCTCAGCGACTTGCTCTCGCCAGTACGCTCTTGTCGCGTACTTGCGGTGTGCTGCGAACCAGTCACGCCAGTATGCTCTCGTGGTGTACTTACGAAGGCCAATGAGACGTGACCGTATCTTCGACCAGGTCAATCGCTGACGTCGTCTGGCTATGAATTGTATAATTCGCTGTCGTGTCGATCCTCGTAGTCGGCGTTTGATCCACGAGCGCAGCATTCGCCGACCTATTCTGATCGGTGTGCGAATCCGGTCTCCCCCAATACTGTATGCCACACCTGCTCCAGCCGCCGCACCGGCAGTTACGACCGCAGCCTTTCCAACCGGCGGCAGTTGGGTTAGCCAGGCAATAACTGCTCCTGCAGGTGCCGAGCGACTCTGGGAGCTGCCACCTGTGTCCGCGCTATTCCCACTCGAGCCTGAGGACCCACCGCTACCACCAGATCCACCGCTGCTGACTCCTGCTCCTGGACCCTCAGCACCCCCATCACCCGCTTTCTCACCCGAGTTATCGCCTGTTTCCTCTCCAGTTTCTTCGGACTTCTTGATGCTGTCATCTGGGGATGAGGACACAGACTGTGGG
>UEYZ01000033.1_pt1 | contig 18606 bp, 17 predicted proteins | sample 1903591 | NCBI WGS metagenome assembly UEYZ01 (sample SAMEA4776352, study PRJEB27445) | saltern metagenome | biome: Hypersaline environment; feature: solar saltern; material: Pellet | place: Spain | collected 2014-08 | depth 0 m | reverse complement strand
CCTCGCAGATGACGCTCACGGCCTACTCGGACTGAAACCTGCCAGCTCGGATTCCCCATGCGTGGGAAGCCGCGCCGTTCACGGCGCGGAGGATGTCACCGTGACTGGTGCCGTTTGCTTTGTCACTGGGTGTGGACTTTCACCTGGGACGAAAATCGGTCCAGCAGTGTACTCATGGAGGTCAGAGCCACAGATTCCACCGGTATCGACTGTCAGTTTGACCTGTTCAGGACTCAGAGTCTGGTTTTCAATGTCTTCAACCTGAATGTTTTCGCGACCGTGATATCGTGCTGCGCGCATGTACACAGTAATTTATTAAAGACTATTGTATGTGTGGGTGGCTCACACGTTATTCCTGGGTAGCAGAGCACTGTCGTAGCTGATGGCCTCAGTGAATTGCTGCTGTAGTCCCGCTCTGCTCTCTCACACCGACATCACAGGGTGAGAGATGGGTTAGGCATCTCTTTTGACGATGTGTTTTCGGTTCCAACACTTACCGACACTCGTCATGGCTCTGACTGAGACGACCTAATTACTGTGTTTAGAGCCCAATGAAATCATCGAGTTCGATCTCGGTCACATACCCCCCACACACTGCACATTCATCGATGTTATTTGGTCCGCTGCCTCCCTCGATATACAGGTTCCCACACTCAGTGCACGCCTCAAATTCTGCATTTAACATGGCGATACATGGCAGTTACAGAAGCAACATAATAGATGTTGGTGTCAAATCTATCTTCAGCTCTAATCCGTTCCCTCCAGAATCGTGAGGGAGTGAACCACCTCAGAGCCGAGTGGTTTGAGAATATCCGATTCTCACAATTATGGAAATCACAGGTGTCTGCCCGACCCCGAGGCACTTGCCTCGTCGACTCCAGAGATGTCTATCTCAGTTGTTGCACATACGATTTCTTTATTCAGTCTGCGGCGTGATTTTTTCGTGCCGATTCTCCCGTCACCCATGAGTTATCTCACCCGGCGAGCTTCGTCTTTTCCTCTGAGTTCTGACACTGATTTGAGCGGGGTTCGACGGACTTCACTCGGAGCTCTCCGAAGCCGCACTTCGAGTGACTGCCGACCCGGAGGATGCCGCTCTTCGCGGTCTCCACCGGGCGGTCGCCTTCGTAGGCGACCACCTGCCCCGTCCACCGTCTGGAGCTTGTACACCTCGCGTTGCTCCAGCACCTTCTGCTCGCGTTCACGGAGATTGCGGTGGTCCTCCTTCCACCACCACGGAACGTCTTGATTGTGGACGTTCGGGTACTCCGACTCCAGTACGAACGGCGTCATGAGTTCGAGGATGAACGCCTCACCGTCAGACGCGAGTAGTCCAACGCCTCCAGGTCTACGGCCTGCGTGTCTTTCAGCTTCGTGATGCCGTAGCCGTAGTTACGCTTCCCGCCGAACTGGAGGCCATCCAGGGCGCTCTCGACGGAGCGGGAGGACGTCGTCTCGGTCGGCGTGGAGGTACGCGTTGATGTACCACTTCGTGGTCTGCTGTTGTTTCCGCGCACCCTCGGGCTTCCCCATGATGGTCGCGTGGGACAGCACCGGGTGGCCGCTCTGCACGCGGATGTCGTGGGTGTTCAGCGCGTCTCGCGGCCGGGAATCGAGAAGCCACGGGTGTGACGCCTGCCGAATCAGGAACAGGTCGTCGTGGCTCTCCACGTCCGGGAGACCGCTCCCGAGGTACGGCCGGATGCCGCTCTGTGAATGCTCCTCGGGAAACGTCCCGAACTGCCCGGGCACGGAGACGCCGTGACTCGTGTTCAGGTGGCGGTGAACCTCGTGCGAGAGTTGCTGACCGAGCAGGTCCATGATGGCGTTCCCGGGGACGTAGTACGGGTGGCCGATGTAGTCCATCTCCAGCTCCCAATGGACTTGCTGAATGCGAGTCATCGGTCGAACGCCTCCCGGAAGTCCTCGATGTACTGGAGCGCGGTAGACCACGCGCCGATCCGGCGGAGGCTCGCGTCCAGCACCATGTCGCACTTGTCGTGAGCGGCATTGAGCGGGTGCGCGGTCAGCCGGTTCCACGTCGAAGCCCACGACCGCCACGGCCGACTCCTGAGACGGGACGACGGTCGCCCGCCTGCGCTCTCTTCGATTCGGAGCGCGAAGTCCTCGCCGGCGTACACGGTTCGGTGGGGCACGATCTCCCCGGCGCGGTCCACGACCACGAGGAGATCGGCGAACTCGTGGCCGTCGCGGTAGTTGTCAAGTAACGCCGCCACGAGGAGCGTGTGGTACTTTAGGCTCGTGTACGGGTAGTAGACGCTCTCGTTGAACGCCGAGACGACGTCGCTCTCCAGCCACGAATGCATGGCCGCCGGGTCGTCTTCGGTCAGGAGCGACCTCACGGCGCTCTCGACGGAGCGGGGGACCGTGACGAAGTTCATGATCCAACTGGAATACTGGCTGGAGGGCGACTGGCGTGAGGTCGTCCGCTACGATCACGACCACGACGCACCCGGGGGTCACGACATCACCGAGGAAGGCCTGACGTACATACAGGAGTCGATGGACGACGGGTCGTATATGAACCGGCGTCTCCACGGATGGGGATTCGCCACACTCCACGCACAGATACGCTACAAGGCCGTCGAGAAGAGTATCCCCATCGAGACGTTGAACCCGCACAACACCTCGAAAGAGTGCCTGTGGTGAGGCAGGGTATCGCCCACAACGGGCGACGTTCACGTGTCCGAACGATGCGTGCTGGATGGGGCGCGTTTGACCGCGCCACAAGACGGCCAAGCCGATGCTACCAGGCAAAAGACCCTTGGAACGTATACGTCTTGAAACCTGAGGGCCACGCTCGGCCTGAAATCCCATGGTGGGATTCCCGGGTCTTCAGGCGCCGGGGGAGGTCAAATATCCCAATCAGTAAGCTTCCCTGATAAAAACGTCTTTGCCTGTTGGTTTAAATACGCACGTTGAGTATCGAGGATTGCTTGTCTGAGAGTTTCCCCATCAGAGATACGATCGGACGCCATCTGATGTTTCCAACGCGCTGGTGTCATCCGAGTTCGGACACGGTCTCGAAGCGGTGTTATGTACTGTCGGACCTGTTCGTCTTGGAGTCCCTGTGCCTGCAACCCGCTTCTCGCAGCACTGAACAGTTCCTCATAAATTGTCTCGATATCAGTCGTGATTCGCCCTTCGGCGGTCATCCAGGTAAGATCCGCATCGATACCGTCGCGCACAGCAGCATAGAAGTTATTCTTGGCAGCGTTCCAATCTAACCGCCGGACTGGATGTTGTGACGAATGGAGGTGTTCGAGTGCGCCAGCGAACACTGTTTGAAACGCAATCGCGTCGCGTAGCGTCGGTTGGCCTGGAAGCGGTCGAAATTCGATTCGAGCGTTCGCACTTGACTGCGTTGCACCACCAAACACAGGGCGTATCCACCGCCAGTATGTTCCGTGCTTTCGTCGAAAATACGCAAACTTGTCGTCAAATCGCTCGCCGCGCTCAACGGGCATTGGAACGATTGTCCTATCTGCAACGATGTTGTCGATTGCTTCTTCGACGGTATCGAACTCCTCAGGGAACCGGACCTTGCGTACCTGATCAGTATTGAGCGAGGTTTCGAATACCTTGATCCGGTGGCTCATCCACGCGTCGTTGATAACCGTCTGTGCGCTGACGTCGTCATCATAGAGGCTCGGCGGAAAAAACGGCGAGTTGACACCAAGCGCGAGTAGTGGACCTGCAAGACGAACTGCATACCGAAAATAAGAGGGGAGTGCTTCGGGGTTGGGAACCTGATAATGTGGCTGAATCGATGTGATGAGGCTTTCAGGCATCACAGTGTCGGTCTCCAACGAGACGTGTGAGGCCTCGAGACGCTCGCTTGTGGGAGTTTCAGTGTTTCCCATCGCGTGATACCGGGTTGAGTCGCTCATGTTGGTCGCAATTGTCAGGCCACCGTCCTCGATGGAGTCGGTGAGGTACTCGCGTGCAGTTTCACCGCTCGGTGGAATCGTCCACAAGCCGTCGCTGACCAGGCGCATATTATTCGCGTGGATTGGCTTCCGAGCCGCTGCCAACCGACTCTTAATTTCGGCCTGTTGGGCCTCGATACCGTGCTCATTGAGCGGTTGAGGTGTGGTACTCATCTCCGCGTTGTGTAACCCCAGTTCCTTTTCGAAGCCGATGAACGAAAGGGTCCGGCGAGGAATTCGCCGGAGTGTCCCCTGTTGTAGGTCGCTCGATTTACCATTTTGATTGGTCGTGGTCCCACCGGTCGTTGCGTAGAATTCATACTCCAAGCCGACCAATCCCTGCGGATTATCGAATGTTCCTTTGGCGACTTCAGCTTTGATGACCTCGGCATCTTCTTTGACTTGGGCCTGAAATTTACTGTGAGATATCTCTAATATGTCCCCAAGTTCTGCTCCGAGCTGTGTCTGAGTCACGGCCGGCAGTCGCTGCTGCGGTCTGAAAAGAGCATGGTCTGAGACTCGTCAGGATCAAAAACGAGCGTCGGTATAATCGGAACTGTATCACGCTCCACAAGCGGGAGACAAGCACATCGGCTCTCCGAACTTCCTGTAGGATTTCACACAGCGTTTCCGCAACACACCTGGGTTGGGTCAAATCACCATCGATCAGGTTGTCATGACCACGCGTCTCACACATCTGGGCGTGTTTCAACGATACAAATTCTGCTCTGTCGTTGCTGTGTTATCCGCGTGCGGAACACGCGCTAAAATCCTGCCGTTTACCGCGGAGAGGATGTCACGGAATGCTCGCCTCACACTGCGTCCACTGAGAGGCACTCGTATCGATTGGATGCTCAGTTCACGTCCTGTACCTGAGTCTCGCTCCGTGTTAATGCAATGGCTATTCACCAGCGGCATCTCCGTTGAATACAGTTTCGGAGAGTGAAGTTCAGAGCCTCATTGATTAGCAACGAACTCATATTTGCAAAACGGGAAGAGTATTCGCGGTGTCCAGCTACGGTGAACAGCGCATCTGATGAATACCCTACTGAGGGCGGACAGACCACAAGCAGTGTCAATTCGTCGCGATCATCTGTCTGTGGCTGCTCTCGTCCTCACCCTTCCAGTATCGAAAGCTCTTGGCAAGAGAGATTGATGCACAACAATGAGAGCATCAACTGGACACGGACGGCTGAGCGACGCTGTCGACCCGCAAGCTAATCCCCGAATCACATATGTACGGAGTATCAATCCAACGGTGTCACCGAACATGAGCAAAGAGTGGGAGTCAGACAACGTGTTCGACGTGCTTGGGTGCGAGATTGCTCGGCAGATTCTTGTGTTGGCCAGTCTTCGACCCTCATCAGCTACTGAGCTGGCCGAGCACTGTGACGTCTCCGAGCCAACAATCTATCGACGGGTTCACGCGCTTCAGGAATACGATATGTTAGATGAGCACATAGAAATTGACGATGAGGGCCATCATTACAAGCGGTATAAGACGGAACTCAAGGAAGCACGGGTTCAGATTGAGCAGGGAAAATTTAATATCGATATTCAACTTGAGAAGGACTATACTGACAAATTCACCGACTTCTGGAGCGATATGGAGAAGGGTGCCCAAAGCTCCTCAAAAGATGTGAACACAGACTCTCGGCACCCCAGCAGGACATCCTCTGATCCGAGTGGTGGGTGAGAATGGCTGAACCGCCTGAGTTCTGGGCCTTTCTCATGGCTAACTCATTCTTGTTCATTGCTGGCGGAACATTGAGTATCCTCGGCTATCGAGCCTATATTCGCACTCATCAACAGGCACTCCGCCTCGCCTCTGGCGGATTTACTCTCATTACCTTCGGCGGTCTGCTTGAACTTGTGTATCAGCTTGGTATTCGACAAGATTACCACCTTGGCGGACGGGAATCACTTGCGCTTCAAACAGCCGAGAGCCTGACTATTACCGCAGGTCTCGTTGTTATCTTCTACGCGCTCTCTCAATACTAACTATCTCCTACGAACTCGCGTCGAACGCCACACTCCGAGCAGAATCGATTGCGGTCGTGTGGTGAGACATCACATGTGAGGTAACTTCGATGTCCGGTCATCGTCTTCTGGGTCCTCCTACTGTGTGGCCTCTCGGCACCCGAAACCTTTCATCCAGATATATTCAATCTCGCTTGATTCGTTGAGTGAGCTTGCGCTTTCGTTTGCATGTCTGACAATCACGTGGAAATGACAGTGTGCAGTCGCATGCCATCGAAAGTAAGGATATAGGAAACCATCTTGTATGTACTCTCACCCCCTTACAGCCAGATGACCACAGATTACCGATAGCCCCTCATCAATCCCGAAGGCTTCGCCATTTGTAATCCTCATTTCCTCTTTTCTGGCCACATCCTGATGTAAGATACGAATGATGAACACAAAAGAGATCGTGACTTGGTTCGTTATCACCATACTTCTCATGAGCACCATCCCGGTGACTGCCCTCGCGCAAGGTGTCTCAGACCCCCAGCCGGTGCTAATGGATCAGGATACGACTCATATTGCGGATGTCACTGTCGACGGACAACAGTACAGCGTCTACCGTCATGAAAACGTCTTCCCTTGGGCTAGTGGCATCGATATCTATGTGAATGGTGAGCGGGTCACCTCAGAATCAACTGCTGAAACGGTACTGACAGCACTCGCGCAACGACGGGCCATTCAAGACTTTGGAGCAAAAGATGTCAGTCAACTCCGCACGACGTCACAGAACGCGACCACAGTCGCAACTAACGTATCAGCGGCAGCGGCAGCCATTAACGAGACAGTCGTATATATCAATCGGATGAAGACGGTCCACGAAGACGGGAAGGCAGTTTACAACGCCTCGGTCGAAGCAGCACCACAAATTACTGAATTCAACGAAACCGCACGAGAACTCCGCCCAGAGCTTCGCTCCTTCGAGAACGATTCGACGGCGTACCGATCGAATGCAACAGCCCTCATTGAGCTGCTCAGGCAACAACAGAACGGAACGAATGTTGACCCCCAGCGGCTCTATGCCCAATATACAGCGACACTTGAGGCAAAAGACGAACTCTCGGATCATCTCGGATTCAGCGGTATCAACGAGCAACTCGCGCAGTTAGCTAGCACGAGTGGGAACGTCGTGGCGAACGTCTCGTCAGTCCCTACGCGCGGAAATGTAACGGCTCAACGCTTCCGGAGTGTGATTAATGAGTCGCCCGTTGCTGCAAACCAAACCGCGGCACTTGAGATACGGGATTTCGACTTCGATACCGTCCAGGAGCAGGCTGAATCACTTAAAAACGACTGGACAGAGGACTGGAATTCACGGCAAAATCCCGCATCAACAGTCTACCAGTCGATGGCTGCAATCGTCGTGGCGATTGCTGCTGTCGGTGGATACGTCGCCTGGCGTCGACGCTAAATTCGGCAGCGAAGCGGTCTCCCCTTGCGCTGGGCCCCACCGATAGATCCGCGCAACACGAAGGGCGCGGACCTCGTGAACTATCTCGGGACGAGTGGCTCGGGAATCTCCGATTCTCGTCATTACGGGGAACTTCATCTTCCGTCCAGCTTGAGGCGCTCGTCTTGTTACACCTGTAGCTAGGACTGCAATTCGCAAAACTCAGACTAAGCTGATCGGAATCGATGAAGACGGCATGCGGGCGGTGACACCGTATTCCGATACGCCTTGTTGGGAGAGCTATTTCACTCAAAGAAACACTGCCCCCTGGTTTTTTATAATTGAGTCGAAAATAGCGGTAGCTGCCTATTATAGGCGGCACCACGGTACGTTCTGACATTGCCAGTTGCACACCAACTCAGGAGTGGTCCCCCTGACGCACTGATAAATTCCTCCGCCCTTAGCGGAGGAGGATATCAACCCTCCACACTATTTCACTGACAGAACTGACGTGTCTGTCCGTTACTTTTGTACTCGGATTTCATCACATACATCAAAAATCAGAAGCGTATATCACCTCAACGTGAGTCGCTCAGGAAACGCGCCGAGGTTACGACAGAATCTGGGTTGAAACTGGCATCAAAGCTCGCCGACTCCGAACGACCCCCCATGTCCCGTACGGGTCTGAATCCCCGCCAGTGAACTGAGTGTTTCTTCTTGATTCTCTCAATCACGACAGGGTCGGGATTCGACGTTGGGAGCCCTAATCTTCGCTTCACCTGAGATCCGTCCCTGGTGACTGAACCGAAGCAAGATAGGTCATCCTCAGCTGTTTCGAATAATCTGATTCCAGAGGTGAGAGCATCCACTGTGGATATGCTGCTGCTTCGCTAACACCCACTCTGTATCGAAGCTATCTAACTGCTCGTGCTCACGCATTCGACTAACCCACAGAGATCAGTATCGCTGGAGTTCCCCCCTTCGAATCAACTCACGCGTCTAACCGACAGGGACTCCTCCAGGTGCACTCGTGCCGTCGGTCTTGATACAGAACTCGACAATATCTCGGACACAGACTCACTCTCAGACGGTTCATAGACAGCAGTAACATGACATGGTCATCGCAGACGAGCGGTAACTCCTATGCAAGCTTAGCCACGGTAACTAAGAGATCATCAAAGGGCACTTGGATGTACTCCCCGTTGCCTCCATATGCAGGCCCGGACATATATCATGACAGATGAAAGCCGACTCCGAACTCCGTTCAGACTGGCAATTGCTGCAGTAAGTCTGTTCGTGACACTGTTGATTGGGCAGTTGGTACGACAGCAGTTCGGACTTTCGAGGTCAGGGATGACAGGGTTGGCGGTATCCCAGATTACGACGATGATGATCGTCTGTACCGTTCTTTGGATTGTTATTCGATATGTTGACCGACGGCAGCCATCAGACTACGGATTGGTGCCGGTGACAGCACAGTGGGTACGTGAGTGTGGGGTTGGGACGGTCGTCGGTGGAGGACTAATCATCGCTATTGCTGTGGGTGGACTGGGAACCGGTGCGGTTCAGATTGCTGGTCTACTGACTACACAGTCTGAGTCACAATTCGTCACCACCTCAGCCAATGGAGCGACGATCTCCATTGTTGGTGAGTTGGTTGCAGCGGTAATCTTCGCGATTGGCGTTGCTGTTTCTGAGGAGGCGATAATTCGGGGGTATCTCCTCCCCAATGTGGAGAGTGGAGTCGCCTTTTTTACTGAGCGATATGCGACGCTCGGAGCTATGGCCATCACAAGCGGACTGTTTGCAGTCCTTCACTTAGCGAACCCAGGGGCAACGGTTTTAGGAACACTCAATACGTTCCTCGCTGGCATGTGGTTTGCTGCTGCATATGTTTTCACTCGACGGTTGGGATTGGCGGTTGGCCTTCATCTTGGATGGAATCTGCTTCTCGGGGCTGGGGTCGGCCTGCCGGTAAGTGGATTCTTATTGCCGGTCACGATTATTGACCTCGAAGTAAGTGGGTCTACTCTGTTACTGGGAAACACATATGGCCCAGAAGCCGGTCTGTTTGCATCTGTGGCTATTGTGGCTGGCATCGTAGTTGTTGGTTGGTACGCAGATACCCCCCGAACACGGACGTTCGCGGGTCGTCGTGAGTAGAAAGTACGGATTATCCCAAGAAGAGTAGGCGTTTGTCCGACAGCGATAGCTATGGGCTTGCGCGCTGCTCTTGCTATGGCACTCAAGCAACCTGCGTTCGTTTGCTGAGACTGAAGGACTGCATCTGAGGATAAGACGTGCATATCGTGTAACGACTCATCTCGGTTCGATGATTGGGAATCCTCCTGACGATGCTGCGATACATTTCAGGGGATTCGTTTATATTAAATGAGTAAACATGGACCATGTATGTCGGCTAATATCACCGTCCTCCATGTTGACGACGAGCCTGGATTGGCTGAGTTAACAGCCACCTATCTTGAGCGTCACGATGACCGCTTGAGCGTTGAAACCGTCACAAGTGGTGAAGATGCACTCGCGTCGCTGAAAGCCGGTGACTGCCAGCCACAATGTATCGTGTCAGACTATGATATGCCCGGCATGGATGGACTGGAACTATTAGAGACTGTGCGGCAAGAATTCCCAGATCTTCCATTTGTTTTATTCACTGGAAGAGGCAGTGAGGAAGTTGCCAGTGAGGCAATCTCCGTTGGTGTCTCAGATTATCTCGAGAAGGAATCAGGAACGGAACAATATGAATTGTTAGCCACTCGGATCACCAATCTTGTCGCCACGAGGAGGGCAAAAAAGCGAGCTGACAGACAGGAGAACCTCATGCGTCAGTCAGAGATTCTTAGCAGCACTGGTGGATGGGAACTCGATACTGAAACAGATACACTATATACAACAACTGGGACACGGAAATTGTGTGGTGTCGCTGGGAGCAGTCGTCTACACGGTCGCAGAGATTTGATCAGATACATTCATCCTGATGATCGCTCGGACGTGCGGGTAACAATGGCCAGGGCCGAACGACGCGGGACACAGATGCAGGGCGAGTGGCGACTGCAACCTGCTAACGGTGGTGAGCGGCAGATACAGATGACCATTGAACCCGTCGCGGATGGAGACGGTTCGACGCTCCGTGGAGCGATTCACGATGTGACCGAGCTCCGTCAACGCGAACAGCAACTACAGGACGAACGAGCAGTTACTGAGAACGTGCTCAACACGATCGATGATATCTTTTATTTGCTTGACGCTGAAGGGCAGGTCCAGCGCTGGAATAGAGCACTTCCACGGGTCACTGGTTACTCCGACGATACCTTAGCCGGGATGGACGTTGATGAGTTGTTCTCAGCGGCGAATCGCGAGCATATTCTACAGACAGTGAGCGATACTGACTCGAATCGTAGACGTGTCATCACTGCAGATATCAAAACACAGGCCGGTGAACACCTCTCATATGAATTGACTAACAGTCGGTTGACCGATTCGAGTGGAGATGTGGTCGGCGTCGTCGGGATTGGTCGAGAATTAACTGACGAGAGGCAGCAAGAGCGAATTATCAGCCAGTATGAGCAAATAATAGAAAACTTACCTGTCGGGGTTTTCCGCACGACGATCGATGGGAAAATACAGCATCACAACACGAAATTGGCCTCAATATACGATGCGGAGTCTCGAGGACAGATGACGCAACTCAATGTCAGCCGAATCTATGCAGATACCACCGATAGGACACAGTTACTCGCCAAACTTCGCTCAGAAGGGAGCTTAGAAGACGAGCGTCTCCACGTTGAAACACTCGATGGCGACTCAAAGTGGGTCGAAACTTCGTTGACGCTCGTTGAAGCAAACGGGAGAGAGTATATCGACGGGACCGTCAGAAATGTGACTGAACAGGTCAAACAAGAGAGGGCGCTCATGCGAGCAGAGACACTATTCCAGCACGCACAGGATATGCTGTTTGTCATCGAGTGTCACGAAGATACATATCGGGTGCAACGTGTTAATGATTCGTTCGAGACAACGACTGGGCTGGTCAATACTCGTATCTCTGGCAAGACCCCACGCGATATTTTTGGTGACGACCGAGGCTCACAGATCGAAGCCAGATATGAACAGTGTGTCGAGCAGCGGGCACCACTCCGATATGTCGAAACGATCGAGGCAAGCAAACTCCCAGCAGACAACGGCTTCGAAGATACTGAACAGACGCACTGGGAGACTCAAATTGCCCCCGTCGAGATCGATGGAGATGTCAGATACATTGTCGGTGCGACTCGTGGAATAACACAACGAGAGGAACGCAAACAGGAGCTCGAACGAATTACATCAGAGTACACAACACTGATTGAGAATTTCCCTGGAGGTGTGTTCCTATTTGATAAGCAGTTGCAGTATGTTCACGCTGGAGGTGAGGAACTTTCGACGGTCGGGCTGTCGGCAGCGGAGTTCAAGAAATCGACTCCATATGATGTTTTTCCAAGTGATGTAGCTGAGACCGTCGCGAGTGCCTATCGCACTGCTCTTGATGGTGAGACGACCACATACGAAGAGCAACTCAAAGGTGAGTGGTATCGAGTGACAGCCGCTCCGGTTCGAGACGAGACTGGTCAAGTTATCCTCGGTATGGCAGTGGCGCAAAATATTACTGATGAGAAGCGTCGTCGAGACGAAATTCGACAAGAGAACGAGCGACTTGAGGAATTCGCGAGGGTCGTCAGCCACGACTTACGAAACCCACTAACCGTTGCCGAGGGGTATATTGAGTTAGCTCAACAAGAAAATGACAGTGCTCATCTTGAGCGGGCAACTGACGCGATTGCGCGGAGTCAGACGCTCATCGATGACCTATTGACGCTGGCTCGAAATGAACACTCTATTACAGAAACCGAAGTGGTTGCACTGTCAGAAATCACGCATCAATGCTGGAAAAACGTCGAGACACAGTCTGCAACGCTTCACCGTGATGTAGAGCGAGTGATACAGGCCGACAGAGGTCGACTCAAGCAACTGCTTGAGAACGTCTATCGAAACGCTGTCGAACACGGTGGTGAGGATGTGACCGTCTCAGTACGTGGGCTCGAAGACGGATTCTCCATTACGGACACTGGGCCTGGCATCCCCGAGGAAGACTATCAAAACATCTTCGAGGCTGGGTACTCGACAGCAGATGACGGCACTGGATTCGGCCTGCGGATTGTCAAGCAAGTTGTCGAGGCTCACGGCTGGGAAATCACAGCGAGTAATCACTCACACGGCGGTGCCTGCTTCGAAATCACCGGTGTCGAATTCGAAGAGTCGTAACTTGACACTAACGACGGTGAAATAGTTCGCCATTCAACTCTGAAGAGTCGCCACCCGACACAGAGGGATCACGAAGAAACGAGTTGAAATATACAGCTCGAATACGAATCATGTGTCTGTTGTGAGAACACACTTGAACCGACGCGATTAAGCGAGGCTATCTATTCTCGACACCGTGGAACCGGTCTTTCCCGACCAGTCTTCTGGCACCGATAATACTGTCTACCTCTCTGACCACGTGCTCGCTGTTACCTGCTATCGAGATAAAACCGGGTTACTTGGGTGGTGAGTGCATCTGATTCTCTGATCGAATGTGTGCAGCCAACCGTTCGTAAAGCGATGCGCAACTTTGTTCGTCTGTGCGGCGGGCAGGTTTCGATAGTGTACCCCAGTTCCCAATCATGACGAGACGCTTGCGTGCTCTCGTCATAGCGACGTTCAGCCGTCTTGGCCCCTCATCAGGAAATTCTAAGAAGCCACTGTATCCGTCATCATTGCTTCGCACAAATGAGATAATAATTGCCTCTCTTTCTCCACCCTGAAACGAGTCAACGGTATCAACCGAGACGTCCCCTGGGTTTGGTATGTTGAGTTGATTGACCCGACTGATGATTTCGCTCACCTGGCCGCTGTACGGCGAAATCACACCGATATCCTCCGAGGCGACTCCGTTTTCTGCCAGAAGCTGGACTTGCTTTGCAGCTGCTTTGGCCTCTGCAGGATTATAGAATGAATGTCCGTGAGTTCGCTCGCGTTCTTGACTCTCAACATTGATACCAACGAGTGGTGGTAACTCAGAGACGGATTGCTTTCGAGCTAACTCTGCAGTGGTGAGTTTCCCATCGTAGAATGCTTCGTTTGGAAACGCAGCAATCGCCTCATTCATGCGATACTGTCTCTGTAGAAGGACAGCTCCATCCTCCTCATACCGGTTCAATAGGTACTCAAACAGCGAGATGTGCATATCTTCGCTTTTAGCTGATTCGTCAGCACAGTATGGAGGGAGTTGCTTGTGGTCGCCTGCTAACACGAGTTTCTCAGCACTATTCAAAACGAGTGCTGTTGCCGGTCGACTCGCCTGTGTTGCCTCGTCAACGACGGCCACGTCGAAGGCATTCTGCTCGAATTGTGCAGTGCCGCTCGTCGTAGCAGCGACGACATCCGCGTCACTCGCTGATCGATGTAGATACTGATTTTGTACCACGCGATTGCGTGAATTGTTCCCGATTCGTGCGACATTCACATCTGACCCCTCGCACTGGGCCATGGCATGGAGTGTATGTTTCTCCGGCGATCCCGGCGTACTGTCACCAACAAGGAGATTGTCCACCGCCTGGTTTGAGTGCGCTGTAACAAGAACTGACTTTCCTTCAGAGACGGCGTGGCTGACGTACGCTGTGAGTGTTCGTGTCTTTCCAGTCCCCGGTGGCCCGTGAATACAGACGACATCGTCTGCTGCATCAGCCCAGATGAGTGCCAGTCGTTGGTATTCGTTCAGTTCGATCTTACTATCTGGAAGCGCGAATTTATTGACTGAATACTCTATGGGACGATTGCCGGTCAAGAGATTACGTTTCGTCTCAGTTGCTCTAATCTGGTCGATTGCATTGAGTCGTCGATCGAACGGGACTGGATTCAGCAACTCGTGAAGCCATATCTCAGTGTCGCAGCTCTCGAGAATGTTCTCGACCAGGTGCGGAGCTTCGAGTCGATTCCATGCTGGTTGAATCGTAATCTGTGGATCTGTTACAGAGCGCACCTTGACTTCGATGGGAAAATGTTGAGTCTCAGAATCGATATCAAGAATACATCGGTTTCCAGGGAATATTCTCTCATCATCTCGCAGATTGGTGTCCCCGCTTTCGTCATCATCTCGCCCGAACTGGTATCGGTATGCTCGGCTACCATCCTTGTCAGTTGAGCCAATGTGTATGTACGGCCCGGAGACATGATTCCGCCTGATTGCTTCTCCAAGATCCAGGTCTGTGTACTGTTGCCAGTTTGTCTCTCGCTGGGCTTTCTTTTCAGAGCGAACAAAGTCGCTCAATTCGTCGAAAAACACACGCTGTTCATGACTGCTCAATTGGTCGCGAGGCTGAATTTGATCGGCCGGGAGCGCTGACTCCTCGACAGCGAGCTCAATCTCGCAGTGTTGGTCGAGCCAGAATCGGAGTCTGTGTCCAATTTCGGTACCGTTCAGCCGCTCACAGTCGGTGAATCGCTCGGTCGCGGTGACACCGAAGCCAGTGTCATACCACCCGATACTCCCGGCATCTGGTCGGTAAATAACGTACTCGTTCGTCGGTATTGGGCTATCGACCTCGAACAATGGAACGGCGTATCCCTGCTTCTCAGACACATAAATATCGACTTCTGCTCTCGCCTTCGACACTGCTTTTTGAATCGCGATGGGGTCAAACGCAGTCTCTCGGACATCGGTATGTAGGAGCCGTGCATCAGTAAGACTCCAATCATCAAATATGTGTGAAACCATGTGCTGATTAATCTGATATCACTCCTCTGACCACTGAGTGAGGATAGTATGAAGACATGAGCCATTCGTAATCAAAACGCTTGCGCTAAGCTAACCGCCCCACGACGCCAGAATCCACATACGTCGTCTCTCTTGCCAGCTCATGATGTGTTTTTTCCCGCCGATCTCTCCTTCGTCTCTTGCCCGGAGGGTTGACCACCTAAGCCACGCAAACGAGACACAGATACGTGCCACTGGTGGGGAGGACGAGACCGCCGAAACGGAACCATACTCACAGTCTATGTGCGGAGCACGTCGAGTGCTTGAATTCGTTCGGAGGCCTTCGATCTCTGTGATGATGAGACGCCCTGCGTCTCAAACAACTTGACTCCGATGCGGTTCACTCTATTTTGCCCGCTCGCGTTCAGGTTTGCTCTCAGAGCTCACATCTGACTCGGTCTTGATGAGCTTTTCAACTTGGGTTTCAAACTCTTCGTCAGTCAACTCTCCATTGGCATATCGTTCACGTAGCGTCGCAATCGGGGTATCCTCCGATGTCTGAGTACCCGCTGTATGAGTCTCTTGATATCGACGCATGATTCCGATGGTCAGCGGGAGTACTCCGCCAAACCCTACTGGAAAGGCAACCCAAAAGTAAGACACACCGGCTGCCAAAAGCACAAATGCTACGAGTAGTGTCAGTGTTGTGACCGCCCCAGCGGCAATCATATCTTTCTCACCAGACTGTGGTGTTTCCATAGCACTCATTGTGACTACATGTGTGATTCCGGTCTGTCGGTCTCTGCAAATCGAATACCCTCTCGTAATTTTGTACAAACATCCATTCGGTCCCGATTCCAGAGACAACCCACATCGATGGCATCCTGATGTTTGCTTTCGTTATCAGCAATCTCGACATCTCTCTCTGTCTTGCTTTGTGCGAGTAGCAAGCACATGTGTTGCTTCATGGAATTGCTCTGGCTTTAATTTTCGCAGGTGAAGACCTATTCCTCAGAGAGCAACGCAATGAACGGAGCGGACGGGTAGATGCTAACGCGCCTTGCAGACACGGATTGCCCATCATCAACTGGAGAAGTTCACGCTGACTGATCTGAGACCCCGAGGAAACGCGCAACCTTCACATCCACTTCGTGGACGCCCTTTAGGGCGAGAATACTGTCAACACAGTGATCATCACAAGAGGCACTCGTCTTAACACTCAATAGATACATCGCTACTGATTCGCCTATTGGGACGACTCACTCATCAGTAACAGAGTCACAATCTGTGGCAGGGAGCTCCAAAGACTAAACTCACTGTTGTTGACATGGTCGACGGCAATACCATTGATACCCAGTATCGCAACAGAGCGGGTGAGACGATTCGACTGCTCAGCGTTGAGACGACTGAGATATCACCCAGCCGGACGAGTCCGCATGGGAGGAAATCAACCGATCACCAACTGGGCGTGATAGGCTGGCCGAGCGTCGAAATATGCAACCGGTTACTGACCAAACAGTATGATTTTGCATCTGATCCTATATCAGACCAGCGCGGTTCTTGCAGCCGATTACTCGGGTACGTGTACGCAAATCGAACACCAACAATCCCGTTCAATATGAAGTTAGTCAAACAGAAGTATGCACGTTACTACGAAAGCTCTGTTCTCATGAGCTGAGTGCCTCACAGCAGAACAGCGTGCACGTGAGATCGTTGGGTGTGAGAACACGATAACAAAACTCACTACCATGTGGGTTGTTGAGAGTGAGTCCGACTTTTTCACCTACATTCCCGACGACACAGTTCTGGATGACATCGGCAGGTGCAGCATTCCTAATAAGACACGCTGAAATCCAGTGTTCGAAATCAAATGTCTCGAATGCTCATTCGAGCATTACACTCGCTCTGTCCAGTATCCGCACCCGTCTCTCCAGTGCTCAGGAAAAAAGCCGATTCCGTACTGACCGAGACTGCTGTCCTAATCAGGTGAAACAGTAGTGATCCCAATGAATGAAACTGTATGCTGCTTGAAGAGCTATAAAACAACGTGCACTCTCCATTTTCGAACGACTCACGATTGTGTTCTATTGACACCCAGCACGAACACGCGCAAGGAGAGGATTCGATACAGTGCACGCAGGAGTAGGTCTGTGTTGACATCTCCTCAGACGAAACACAGAATCAATCAGGTAGCAGCAACGAGGTCCCGAACTCGTTGTTCATCAACTGGTGCAGTTGTGTTGCCATCCTGTTTCAGGTCGCTACCGACAATAATACCATCTGCGAGCTTGAGTGTCTCTGCTGCTGTATCTCTAGTTACACCGCTGCCGACAAGCACGGGGATATCGGTTCTCATACGATTTTGGGCTTCGATAATTGCATTCAATTGCTTGCGGTCAGTTTCGTGACCGGTTCCGGCACCAGTGACGATAATGCCGTCAGCATGGCCCCGCTCAATCAGATCTACCACCTCCTCACTCAGTGGGCGTTCAGTAACTGGCGCCGAATGCTTCACGTCGACATCGGCGAGAATATCAACCTCTGCACTGAGGCGGTCTCGAAGTCTAAGTGTCTCGGCAGCCTGTCCCGTCACTACTCCCTGATCAGTTACGCGCGTCCCGGTATGAACGTTTACTCGGACAAAGGATGCACCAGTTGCAGCTGCGATTGAGACTGCAGCTTCAGCGTCGTTTCGAAGCACGTTCACACCAAGTGGGAGTTCAACTGTTCGCCCGATATCTGCAACGAGTGTTGCCATTGTCGCAACAGTGTGCTTTGGCACATCAGCGGCATAAAATGGGCTATCTCCAAAATTCTCTATCATTAGCGCGTCAACACCACCGTTCGCTAATCGACGGGCGTCTCGTCGCATCGCCTCACGAATCGCCTGGCGGTTTCCGTCAAATCCAGGGGCACCAGGGAGCGCTTCAAGATGGACCATCCCGATGATCGGCTTGGTCGTTTCAATCCCGGATATCATCAGTTTGTGGCCGGTTATATATTGAATTCCGCACACGATCAATTTCTGTCATGTCTTCAGTATGAGGGCCGCTATGTAACAATGCTTCTCCAAACCTGACTCTGAGCGATGCTCATATCGATTGTATTGGGTAATTACCATCTTGAGATTGACGGTGAGTGGCTCAACACACTGACCCGGAATCATTCCCGGAGACTGAAATATTCGATTCATCCTCCTCGTCGTAATCATCAAGCCCTCCGGTCCACATTTGGGGCACGCGCTGGTCTGCGACACGACCTGTTCTCTTGTGTTGAGTGTCGCATTTTCGCGGTTGAGCAGGTATGTCGATGGCCGTATCGCTCGAAAATTGGGGATTTTTGTTCGACCCTAAGCCACTCTGGCTCAACTACCCGTGAGCGAAATTGCCCGAGAGAGGCGCACAGTCATGCCAACGATAATTTAATAAAAAATAGTAAGTCAAATATTAATTAAT
>UEYZ01000032.1_pt1 | contig 18615 bp, 18 predicted proteins | sample 1903591 | NCBI WGS metagenome assembly UEYZ01 (sample SAMEA4776352, study PRJEB27445) | saltern metagenome | biome: Hypersaline environment; feature: solar saltern; material: Pellet | place: Spain | collected 2014-08 | depth 0 m | reverse complement strand
CGCTGCACCAATGGGGCCAGTGCTTGCCTCACCGACAGCAGTTCCGGAGGATGCGAGCATTTCATTATCGGTCAACGGCGAGACCCGTCAGCATTCTTCACGTGACCAATTTATTTTCTCGATCCCAGAGTTGATCGAAGAGATTACCACATACCTTACACTTGAACCAGGCGATGTCATATCAACTGGAACACCGAGTGGCGTCGGGCCCGTCTCAGACGGCGACACAATCAGCATCTCAATTGATGGAATTGGGACGCTCACCCACTCAGTACAGATCCCTGATTGATACTTTCCCCGCTCTCGAATGCGAGGATTGCCGCCTCACACTAACCGCCTCACACAAGACACACGTCGAAACACTCTCGGTACTCACAGGACTGTCCGAACGCTAGGGTAAAGACGGGGGAGATGCATTATTTATATATGCAACCACGCGATCTCTCGACACTCTCTGCATATACACCTGGCAAGGGAGTCGCAGAGGTAGCTCGAGAGGTAGGTATTGACCCTGCTGCACTCATTACGTTGTCGTCAAATGAAAACCCACACGGGCCGAGCCCGGCCGCAACCGAGGAAATCGAAACTGCTGCGACGGAGGTTCACCGATATCCAAAGCAGTCACATGTCGAGCTAACAGAAGCGCTGGCACAGAAGTGGGATGTGCTGCCGAAGCAGATCTGGCTGTCCCCCGGTGCCGACGGGGCGATTGATTACCTCTCACGTGCTTTCCTCAATCCAGGTGAGACAGTCGCAGTCCCTGAGCCCGGATTCTCATACTATGATATGTCTACACAGTATCACCACGGCTCATTGACCACGTACGAATTAACGAAGGGAGAGGACTTCACTCAGGACCCAGATGCAATACGATCTCAAATTGACGAAAGCCGTATTTTGCACATCACTTCACCACATAATCCATCTGGGTCTGAGATGCCACACAACGACCTCAAACGACTTCTCTCTACAGTGGATAATAAAACACTTGTCGCTGTGGATGAGGCGTATGGTGAGTATAGTCATCAACCATCAGCAATCAATTTAGTGACAGATCACACGAACATCGCCGTCCTCCGAACTTTCTCGAAGGCATACGGATTAGCAGGACTCAGAATTGGGTATGCTGTTGTCCCTGAGGAGTGGGCTGATGCATATGAAAAAATAAACACCCCGTTCGCAGCGAATGAAGTCGCCTGTCGCGCCGCTCGTGAGGCACTCGCAGACACCGCACATCTGGAGCAATCAGTCGAGACAGCCCGCTGGGCCCGTGAGTACTATCGAGATGAACTCCCGGTTCCAGTGTGGCCATCAGGAGGAAATTTTGTGTTGTGTGACGTTGGCGATGGCACAGCGATCGCTGAAGCAGCTCTCAACGAGGGAATCATCATTCGTGACACGACGAGTTTCGGCCTTCCGGGGTGTGTGCGACTGTCCTGCGGGACTCGCGAAGAGAGTCGAAAGGCAGTAGCGGTTCTTTCAGATATTTTGGACTCGACGTCGCCAATGCAGCAAGTGAGTGGCAGTTCCTCAGCATAACCATGCAAATCGCGCTCACGGGAACACCTGGAACAGGGAAAACATCCGTTGCTGAGCGACTTGCGGTTGCACACGAGTTCAGCGTCTCTCATCTCAATCGAATTATTCGAGAAGCTGGTCTCACTGTTGGCACTGATACATCGCGGCAGTCATTGATCGCCGACTTTGATGCGATACGCGCGCATCTACAGCCATGGTCAGGAATCATTGAGTCGCACCTTGCACATCACCTGTCGGCTGAAAAAGTCATCGTACTTCGCTGTGCTCCTGAAGAACTCACGCAGCGACTTGCAGCCCGGGGGGAATCGTCTGAAACTATTGCTGAGAATGCTGAAAGCGAGGCACTCGATATTATCCTCTCTGAGGCTGTTGACAAACATGGCCGGTCATCCGTGTGGGAAGTAGATACAACGGGTCGATCAGTCGAAAATGTCGTGAGGGATGTCGAAGCGATTCTTCAGGATACCTGCGAGCCGACTGTTGGAACAGTCGACTTTACTGGTTATCTATGACACTCGACCAGTACCGAAATGCGATTGATGCCGCAATTGACCCCTTCGTCGATATCGCAATCAAAGCAGGCTTGACCCCACATGGAGTGAGTGTTATTGGATTTGGCTGGGCAATCGCTGCTGGGGGTGCCTTTGTCTTTGATACACCACTGTGGTATCTCGCTGGAGCAGCATTCGTCTTTATTAATGGATGGATGGACATTATCGACGGGGCATTAGCCCGCCGATTGGGATCGTCAACTGACAGTGGAGATATGCTTGACCATGTCCTTGACCGATATGCGGATATGATCATTATCATTGGGCTCGCTGCCGGGAAATCGGCCTTTGCATTCGGGCTTCTCGCAGTCACGGGAGTGGTAATGACTTCGTATTTAGGAACGCAGATTCAAGCAGTTGGGCTTGGACGTGCATACGGTGGATTACTCGGCCGTGCCGATAGGTTGGCACTAGTTAGTATTACTGCTGTCGTATCTGCAGTGTTGTCGAGCTTTGCGGGACTACCATCAGAGCTTCTTGGCTTTAGTCTCATTGAGCTACTGCTATTGACATTTGCTCTTGTTGGTCATCTGACCGCGATACAGCGCTTTCGACACGCGTGGTCGGATCTTCAGTGAACGAAATCAGGAGAATTGGCGTATGGTTTATATCGCCGCCTTGTTTACGGGTCGGTATGCCACAGTGTGAGATGTGCGGGAAAGAACAGCCGTCATTGACGACTGTGAAAGTTGAAGGAGCCAAACTTCAACTCTGTGATGATTGTAAAGAATTCGGCACAGAAGTGAAAACAGAGACAAGTTCGACTGCTTCGACAAAGTACTCGACAAGTAACAGTGCTTCGACGAGCTCTTCGAGTGGTAGTTCTGCTTCGTCACCCTCGCAGAGTGGGTCAACCTCGACATCGCGTCAAGATATGTTCGATAGCATGGACGAGATTGTCGGTGACTACGATGACCGAATTCGTGAAGCTCGCGAAAATCGGAGCCTCAGTCAAGAGGACCTTGCTGACTCTCTGAACGAAAAAGCAAGCTTGATTCGAAAACTCGAGCGGGCTGATATCCTCCCTCCGGACGGAGTGCGTAAAAAAATTGAGCGGAAGCTCGATCTCTCACTCGTTGAAGGTGGTGAAACAGAAGAAAACGAGTGGTCTGGTGGATCCTCAACGACGACAACGCTTGGTGACGTCGTCAAGCGAAAGGACTGAGTAATCTGGTTCAGGCCACGCCACGCAAACGTCAATCTATTTGATTCCTCGGCGTGTGAGTACAGCTGTGTTCATTTTAATCAATTTAAAAGCATATCCGGCTGACCCAGTCGCTATTGCCAACGCTGCAAAAGAAGTGGCAGATGCATCAGGGGCCCGAATTGCGGTTGCACCACAGGCTGCCGATCTTGCCGCAGTCGCTGAGACTGGTGTCGAAACTTGGGCACAACACATTGATCCGAACGATCCCGGGAGCCACACTGGGAGTACCCTCGCAGAGGCGGCCAAGCGAGCAGGCGCGACGGGCACGTTGATTAATCACTCAGAGCAGAGACTCAGGCTGGCAACAATTGATACCACAGTGCAAGCAGCCGAGCGAGTGGAATTAGAGACGTGTGTGTGTGCAAATAATCCGGCCCAGATTGGAGCGGTTACTGCGTTTGGTCCCGATGCCGTCGCAGTTGAACCACCAGCACTCATTGGTGGTGATGTCTCAGTCGCCACTGCTGACCCAGACATTATTTCGAATGCTGTCACGGCTGCAGCAGAAGTCAACGCTGAAACTGCGGTCTACTGTGGAGCCGGGATCTCGAGTGGTGACGATCTTGAAACAGCATCCGAACTCGGTGCAACTGGAGTTCTTCTTGCTTCTGGTGTTGCCAAGGCAGACGACCCGCGAGCAACTCTCAACTCGCTCGTTGAACCAGTATCGTGAATCATCCTGAGCTCACGGGTTAGTTTTAGTTTCTCGCTGTGTTCCGGTTATCAGTTGTTGGTAATACGGTCTCTTTATTCAGTCCACGCCACGATCGACATCCTCCTCGCCCTGAAGGGCGAGGTCTTAGCCTTGATTTACGAGTGCCGCAAAGAACGGTGTCCTGATCAAGCAGACATCTCGAATCGACGGGGGCGGTGAAGACAGTCGCGTTCGACAGGACCGGGACGCTCACCCACGGCCAACTACTGTCACCGACGTCGTCCCCACCGATGGAGAGACCAGAGAGTCAGCGCCATCCGTGGCAGCAACTCTGGGAGGGTGCAGCGAACACCCCATCGTGGAGGCTGCCGGTGAGGCAGCCATCGAACCGGCCGACGTATCCGAGTTCGAGAGTCTGACTGGGACAGGCGTCCATGCCGACGTAGACGGCGAGACGCACTTCGCAGCGGAACCAGCGTTGTTCACGGAGTGAGGTCTCTCCCTTGAGCTCGTCCGAGCTCTGTCCGACGGTGGTGTCACAGTTGGGGACTCCGAAAGTCACGATGCTGCTACCGCCGCCAATGATACGATCGAAGAACTCCAGACTGACGGAAAGAGAGTCATTCTCATCGGAACCGAGGAACGGAATATGAACATGCAGTAGCCGACGAGGTACGTGCGGAGGCGAAGCGAACAGTCGAACGCGTTCATGACCTCGGTGTCAAGCACGTCGTGATGCTAACCGGTGATAACGAGGTGACTGCATGAGCGGTCAGGAAACCGCGGGCGTCGATGACCTGCGTGGTGAGTTGCTACCGGTGCAGAGAGCCGAGACGGTAGCGCTCTCAACGAGGAGTTCGGCGGCGTGATGATGATTGGTGATAGCGTCAACGACGCCCCGGCACTTGTGACGGCGACTGTCTGGGTAGCGATAGACGCAGCGGGAACAGACGCGGCTGTCGAGTCTACAGACATCGCACTGATGGGCGACGAGCTGTCGAAACCCTGGTACTCTACGCATTGTCAGGGAAGGCGAACGGCGTCATCCGTCAGAACATTTGAGCGAGCATCGGTGTGAAGGCGCTGTTGGCGGTGGCGTGCCCTTCGGTTTGGTAAACGTCGCAGTCGCCGCCGTCATTGTCGAGAGAAGGATGAGCTCCGGTGTGACACCGAACGCAGTTTGATTGACAAGAATCAAACCCGACCGTTTCGAGTGACTGTTTCGCTCAAAGCCTTCTCGCACTCGGATAGACACCGCCTGTTCTTCCGAAATTTGAGAACCCCTTGCAGAATACTCGTCTCTTGCACACCGGTTCCATCAGTTTCAGGAGGTTTCAACAGAGTTGAATATCTGAGACTGAAGACCAATTGATCGTATTTTCTGTGTGTGGACGATGCTATTCCTTTTGCCCTGAGCCCCCTTCTCAAACCAGAGCTTGGAAGCACTGCTGAATAGAATCGGCGTGTTTTCAACGACTATGATGGAACAGTGCGCGACTGACAATCACTGAAACTCGCACAGTGTTGTCTGTGTATCCAAGCGAGTTGCAGCAGCCTGCGCCTGGGGATCCTGTTTGCTCGGGGGAGAGTGACCAGACTGCCAGCCATCAAGCTGAGTTTGTTCGCTCTGCGTGAACGAGAGGTTCGAGACACGAACACCTAACTTCCGTATTTTGATCATCTCGAATTCGGCAAGCAGGTCCCTCGCAACTGAATTTACTACCGTTGGGTCATCAATCGGTCCAGACAGAGATGTTTCGCGGGTGCTAATCTCGAATGGTGGCTCAACAACTTTTATTCCGATTGTGCGATAAAGCGCGTCACACTGTCGAGCCCGCTCTGCAACGGCCGTCGCGAGTGCAGCAATGACCTCTTGATGCTTTCCAGAGTCGTCTGTAATATCGGTGAGCGCTGACTCGCGAGAGAGGCTTTTGGGCCGACCACGCGGTGTGACAGTGCGAGTATCGATACCTTGTGCCCGTGCCTGTAATTCAGCACCTCGGTCTCCGAGGATTTCGGCAACTGTGTCTCGGTCAGCATTGGCTAATTCAATCCCCGTCTCAATATCGACCGTCTCAAGCTCTGCGGCCGTCACGGGCCCAATTCCGTGGATCTCGTCGATAGAGAGTGGGGCGAAAAAATCTTTGACCTCCCCTGGCTCAACACAGACTAACCCATCTGGTTTGTGATAATCTGAGGCGACCTTTGCTGCCGACATCGTTGGAGCGATTCCGATGCTCGCTGGAACACCAACCTCCCGCTGAATCCGTTGTTTAATATATCTTGCATACCCCTCAGCTAATGGACGGTCATACAGTGTACCGTACTCCCACGTCGTCTGCTCTGTCAGGTCGAGATATGCCTCATCAATGCTTTGTTCTCTGACAACGTCTGCGCAGTCGTGCAGTATGTCTTTGACCTCTGCAGCAATACGTTCGTATACACCGAGCCGCGCCGGCCGGTAATACCCAACATCACTATCCACTGAATCTGTCTCATCCGCAGACGGGAGCAGTTGCAGAGCTTGTGAGATTGGTTGAGCACTTTCAATCCCAAAATTGCGTGCTTCGTAGCTTGCTGTTGCGACTGCACCATCTGATGTCCCTCTCTCGTAACCCATCCCAACAATCACAGGCTTATTCTTCAGCGATGGTTCTTGCAACCGTTCACAAGATGCATAAAAACAGTCCATATCTACATGGCAAATGACCGAGGGTGGCTCCGACGGAGCAGAAATCCCCGGTAATGTTTTGCCAGACATGAATGATCAGATGGCTGTGATTACTCTTCGTGTCTTGATCGATTATTTGAGCTTCTCTTGGAGGAACGACGGATGTGCAGCAGTGACTCCGTCAACAGAGACGAGTGTCTCTGAAATAATATCACCAAGTGCGTCACCATCAGAGGCTCGCACCTCTGCAATAAGTGTATGATCACCAGATGAGGTATACAACGACTCCACCTCTGAAAGGTCTCTGAGCGCCCGCGTCGCGTCCACATACCGCTCAGACGACACGTCAAGTCCGACCAGCGCAATGGAGGTCTCCGAGAGTTTTTTTGGATCAATATCTGCGGAATACCCAACGATCACCCCTTCGTCTTCCATCTTTCGGATGTATTTTCTCACTGTCGGCTTCGAAACGTCTGCTCGGTCTGCGATCTCCGCGTACGAGGCTTGAGCGTCGTCCTCCAAAACCCGAAGGATCTCTGTCTCCGTCGAAGTTGTTTCCATATCACTGAATTTGTGATGATGAAAAAAATACCTTGCGAATAAGAAAACCAAGCCGACTCTATGTGGTCTGATTTGGCTTTTCGCTACTTATGTTTGTCAAGAAACAGGTCATAAGACCGTTTCCACTCATGATCTTCATCGAAATACTTCTCTGCGAGGGGTTCCTGTGGCATTTCGCCAATCGCCTTCTTTTCCTCCTCATACGATGGTCGATCAGCATCCACGTAGTATCGACCAGTCAGAACAGTTCCCTCGTGCAGTGCTGTTTCGGTCTCATACATCATCTGCGAGGCTGAATTCCGATCAGTTGGATCGATTTCGTAGTCCTCTGAATCGTTGATATCAATGTATGGGACATACTGCTTCGCATCCTTGTTCCAGGTTGGACATTGGGTTAGGAAGTCGATATGTGAGAATCCGTCGTGTTCGATTGCTTCAACGAGAATATCCTTGGCCTGGTTCGGATTCACGGCCGCTGTGCGAGCGACATATGATGCGCCTGCGTTCAAAGACATCGAGAGCGGGCGGATGGGGTCTTTCGCTGACCCATGTGGTTGGGTCTTTGATTTGTGTCCCTTTGGAGAAGTCGGAGACGTCTGTCCCTTTGTCAGGCCAAATATCTCGTTATTAAACACGATATATGTCATATCGTGATTTTCGCGAGCAGTATGCATGAAGTGGTTTCCGCCAATGCCGTAGCCATCGCCATCGCCACCAGCAGCAACCACAGTCAGGCCATCATTTGCGACTTTCGCTGCCCGTGCAACTGGGAGTGACCGCCCATGTATCGTGTGGAATCCATAGCTTTCGAAGTAGCTATTCAACTTCCCGGAACATCCAATTCCTGTACAGACGAGCATCTCCTCCGGAGAGAGGCCCAACTCTGCTGCCGCTCCTTTCAATGCTTTCAGGACACCGAAGTCGCCGCAGCCAGGACACCATGTCGCTTGTGGCTCAAGCCCTGGAGTATATTCGGTTTGATCATGTTCGATACCTTCGTCAATTGCGCTGAATGCACTCATAATTAATCACTCGCTGCTGGAACGTATTTTGTTTCGTGACCGAGGAATTCACCCTCTTCGATGACTTTCGAAAGGAAGCCATCGACGATTTCTGCCGGTTCAAATGGATTTCCGTTGTACTTGAGAAGGCTCGATAGTCGGTCACCATACTTTCCTAACTCTTTTTGCGTCAATCCACGGAACTGTGCGGAGGCGTTCATTTCAACGACGAGCACCTCGTCAACACTCTCGATAAATGAAGACACCTGATCAACTGGATACGGTGCCATCTCGGAGACACCGAGCATCTTGACCGACCGACCTTCCCGCGTATTGAGAATCTCTACTGCTTCTTTGACCGTCCCTTGTTGTGAACCGAAGGTCAAGATGCCATACTGAGCGGCTTCCGGACCATATGCGGTATTTAGTGACTCACCATTATTGAGCTCTGCTCGAATGTGCTCCATCTTCTCCATGCGACGGTCAACCTGTGCTTTCCGATTCTCAGGGTCCTCAGAGATATGTCCTGGTGGGATATGTTCGTTTCCCGTGGCTAAGTATCGGCCACCCTCTTGTCCAGGCAGTGACCGTGGACTCACTCCGTCTTCACCGACATGTTGGTACCGATTATATTTGCCCGAGGAATCATGTGGTGCCTCTTTCAGTTCGTCCTCAGTCAGCGTCGATCCAAGATCTGGATTCGGCTCCTCATCGAAGACGCTTGCAGGAATATTTTGCAACTCTCCACCGTTCTTTTGATCGTAGAGAATGATTGATGGAATCTGATAGTCATATGCAATTTGGAATGCCCGGCGTGTCTGGTGATATGCCTCCTCTGCACCTGCTGGTGCAAACACCACCCGGTGTGAGTCCCCCTGTGAGGTGTACAAGACGTGCTCGAGATCACCCTGCTCTGGTTTCGTCGGCATTCCTGTCGATGGGCCTGCCCGCATTGCCTCAATGAGCACGACTGGTGTTTCTGTCATCTCTGCGAGTCCAAGCGGCTCAGACATTAATGCGAATCCACCACCAGAAGAGCCTGACATTGCCTTCACTCCAGCGTGAGAAGCACCGATAGCCAGGGCAGCGGCAGCGATTTCATCTTCGACCTGCTCAGAGACGCCGCCGACCTGAGGCAGATTTTGTGACATAATCGTGAAGACTTCCGTCCACGGGGTCATCGGGTAGCCAGCAATGAACCGGCACCCCTCATCAAGTGCACCATAAGCAATCGCGTCCGATCCAGAGACCAGAACCTGCTCTTCATCATAAGAGCCCTCTGGCACAGCAACTGCTGGTGCATCCGGATCATACTCTGATTGAACCGTCTCAAAGGCATCATCAAAGACAGACATATTCGGCTCGAAGATCTTCTCAGGCATCGCATCATCCATCATACTCTTGATGATACCTGGATCGATATCTGCAATCGCACATGTCACTGCAACACCTGCTGTGTTCCGCATTACCTCACGACCGTGTTCTCTGGCAATATTACGGAGGTCGATGTCGTATACGTACCAGTTGTTCTCCGCAACGCGCTGGTCGAAGTTTTCGATTTCTTCGACGTCTAAGAGACCGGAATCATAGACGATCACTCCCCCCTCGACGAGATCGTCGAGATTCTCTGTCAGTGGCTTGATCTCCTCGACCCCATAGTATGCTTCCTCTTGGGGATTCCGTGCAAACGAGTCTCCCAGTGCGAGAAGGAAATTGTAGCCATCTCCACGAGAAGACAGTGGTTCTGCAGACACGCGAACTTCTGTATAGGTATGGCCTCCTCGAATCCGCGATGGATAGTGTCGATGCGTGAATACGTTCAGGCCCTCTCGCATCAGGGCCTTAGCGAAGTTCTGGCTTGTTGAGGCGATTCCATCGCCTGAACCACCTGCAATCCGCCAGATAAGTTCGTTATCTATCATAATTGTAAGCTCTCGGCCCTGGTGGGCCAGTATACCAAATGTTAATATTTGCCAATTAAAGCCTTTGCTATTGGTTACCAAGCAAAAATAATGAGGAATCAATTGCGGGTCAAATCACCGGTGCACCGATTCTCTCACACCTGCTCACAGATTCCCTGGTAGGATATACCTCTCTTCGCACCAGATATAGAGACCAGCCAAACAGTTTGTTTCTCGCAGCAGAAGGTCGTCACTCGCTGTGAGCATGATCTTGCACACAGGAAATCCCCGAGCCGAGCGAATGCAGCTTAGTTCCGCGGGCTCGAGGGATGATACTCCGTATCGTATTCGCCAGGATTCCCATCGAGTCGGTCCGGGTTCAATCGACCTCCCAAAAGTAGGAAGTCAAGAATCGTGAGGCTCAACATCGACTCAACGACTGGCACAGCACGTGGGGGTAAGACCGGGTCATGTCGCCCAACAACTTGGATCTCTTTCTCCTCACCTGTCTCCCAGTCGACGGTACGTTGTTTTTTCGGAATCGAAGTCGGTGCATGCCAGGTAGCCTCACCATAGATCGGTTCACCCGTCGTGATTCCTCCTTGCAGTCCAGCATGTGTGTTTCCGACTGGTTGTGGATCGCCATCAGCGTCAAACTCCCAGTTTTCGTTTCGGTCTGACCCGGTCCATTCGCGTGCCTCCTGACCGAGGCCATACTCGACGCCGGTCGTTGCAGGAACCGAAAACATCGCCTGACCTAATCGAGCAGGGAACGAATCGAACCGTGGGGCACCCAGCCCACGAGGGACACCTCTGGCCTCAAAGTAGATAGCTCCGCCAATTGACTCACCTTCTTTTTGAAATGTATCTATCTTCTCTCGCATTTTGTCAGCCGTTGGTGGATGTGCACATCGAATTTCATTGTCTTCAGCGTGCTCGCGAATTTCTTCGAAACTTACTGGCGGTGCACGAATATCATCAATTTGATTCACGTGAGCCAGGACCTCGATATCTTGCGTGTCAAGTATCTTTTTCGCGATTGCTCCAGCAGCGACCCAATTGACTGTTTCACGCGCTGAGGACCGGCCCCCACCTCCCCAGTTCCTTGTGCCGAATTTCGCAGAGTAAGTAAAGTCACCGTGGCTCGGCCGCGGGGCAGTCACATACGGCTCGTACTTTCCCGAGCGAGCGTCTTTGTTTTCGATGACCATCCCAATCGGAGTGCCGGTGGTATAGCCATCCTGGATGCCAGAGTTGATCTTCACCGCATCAGGCTCGCCTCTCGATGTGGTTATCATCGACTGGCCTGGCTTTCGCCTATCTAGTTCCATCTGAATATCATCTTCAGACAGTTCCAGTCCTGCAGGGCATCCTGAGACAGTCACACCCATGGCTTCTCCATGGCTTTCACCATAGGTTGTCATCTGAAACAGTCGGCCGAACTGATTACCATTCATTGTATCGCTGTCAGTCTCCCGTGGTAATGGAAGTTTCGAGCGAGCCGTCAGTCCGTGAGTTATTTCGGTGATTCATGTTGCTGCTCGATTGCTGCACCAACGCGAGAAAGTTGTGTAAAAAACTCTGGGAATGAGACGTCTACGTGCTCTGCTCCAGAAATACGAGTTGTTTCACCACTGCCTAATGCAGCGACAGTTAATGCCATGACTACGCGGTGATCACCATGTCCGCTCACGGTTCCTCCAGCGAGTGTTGTCTTTCCACCGTGTATCTCAAGTGAATCTTGATGTTCGGTCACCTGTGCGCCCAGTTTCTGTAGTTCGGTTGCCATTGCACTTACTCGGTCTGTCTCTTTATACCGAACATGCTCACAATTTTCTATAATCGTCGTCCCATCAGCAAGAGCGCCAACCGCTGCGACTGTTGGCAGCAGGTCAGGAGTGTCACTCACATCAACAGTGGTCCCCGTAAGCGGTCGTGGCTCGACTGATGCCGTGGCTGTCGATTTGTCCCACTCAATCGCAGCGCCCATTCCGTCTAAAATGCCGAAAATGGCTGTATCACCCTGTGCGCTCTTCTGAGCGTTCTTTATCTGCATCGTTCCATCCACGGCACCTGCAACAGTCCCAGCAGCGACGAGATACGAAATTGAGGAAAAGTCGCCAGGGACCGTGTATCCACGCTCAGGGGTGCGGTAGCTCTGCCCACCCGGAACGGTGAACCCCATCTCAGTCTTGCGAACCTCAATGTCGAATGCTGACAGCACCTCTGTTGTAATGTCAACATAGGGGGCTGATTTGAGTTCAGTGGAGAGATTGATGCTCAATCCGCTCTCTGTCGCTGGACTCATCATCAATAGAGCCGTGATGAACTGTGAGGAGACATCGCCAGGAATCGAGACAGTATCGCCGTCAATACCTCCACCAACAACGAGAGGCGCCTGTCCATTTTCACGCGTCGAGACTGCTGTTGCTCCCAGAGTTGAGAGCGCCTCAAGTAGCGGGCCCTGTGGCCGACTGCGGAGTGATTCGTCGCCGGTGAGCACAGCAAGTCCATCTACGAGGGCACTGCAAGCTGTCGTCAGGCGCATAGTCGTGCCTGAGTTATCACATCGAATAATCGATGACGGCACTGTCGGATTGGAATTGAATCCCTGAATCATCACAGAATCGTCGCCCTCATCATTGACTGTGCCACCGAAAGCCTCCACGGCCCGCATCGTTGCACGAGTGTCAGCACTGCGAAGTGGTGTGTAAACGGTTGTCTGCTCGCTATATCCACCCGCCAGAATGGCACGGTGTGTATAGCTTTTTGATGGTGGTGCCTGCACTGTCCCACTGAGCCTACTCTCGGAGACAATTACATCCATGCTACTGATTCGAATTGGTGGTTGTAAGATGCTACCGATTGGTGTCGATCGGAGCACATCATTTTACCTCCGGGTCGCGTGTACCTATCTATGCAGCCTGACTTCTCACAACTTGATGCGTATCTGAGCGCCAACAACGCAGATGGGTATCTTGTCGATGCCGATGGGAGTTCAGCGATTCAGCGATACCTGAGTGGATTCGATGCACCAGACCCATTTTTGAGTGTTTATACCCCAACAATACAGGCGATTCTTGTCTCGACACTAGAGTATGGACGTGCCAAAGAAACAGCGCGCGTGGACCGTGTGTCTCGGCTTGCAGATTACGATTATCGAAACAAGGTTACTGAATACGGCGCTGAAAAAGCCAAAGCACGTGTCGCTGCTGAGTGGCTTCATTCATTCGGGGTTGAGAGCGTTGAGGTACCGTCTCGGTTTCCACTCTCTCGTGCCGATGCGCTCAGAGACCAGGGTATAACTGTCTCCCCAGCGAGTGAGAACGTCGTGACAAAGATCAGGGCAGTCAAGACCAAAGAGGAACTCGGCCATATCCGACAGACACAGAGAGCGAACGAAAAAGCAATGCAAGCAGCAGAATCGATGCTTGAGCGTTCTTGCGTGGCCGATGATAAACTCGTGCTTGATGATGCTCCACTTACAAGCGAACGAGTCACGAAGACAATCGAAGCGACACTCCTTGAGCATGGATGTGCACTCGATGAAACAATTGTCGCAAGCGGTGCACAGGCGGCCGATCCACATAATAGGGGGAGTGGGGCACTTGAACCGGACTCATTTATTGTCATCGACATTTTCCCTCGGTCAAAACAAACCCACTACCACGCGGATATGACTCGAACGTTCGTCGTCGGTGATGCCTCCGCACAACTGACTGAATGGTATTCACTCACGAACAGGGCTCTTGAGGCAGCTCTCAAGACGATCCAGGCTGGTGTGACGGGCAAAGCGGTTCATGACGCCGTGTGTGACGTATACGAAGCAGCAGGGATCCAAACGCTACGGGAAGACTCAACTGCCGAGACAGGTTTCATTCACTCGACTGGACACGGTGTCGGACTCGACATTCACGAACGTCCGCAACTGTCGCCTGATGGTGGGGAATTGGCTCCAGGCAATGTCGTCACAGTTGAGCCTGGGATTTACAATCCATCTGTCGGGGGCATTCGGATTGAGGATCTCGTTGTTGTGACAGAGGACGGCCACGAAAATCTCACTGAATACCCCCGTTCGGATCTTGGCTAGTCGGTTATAACGAGAGAACAGGGAGACTGCAAACCCTCATATCCCAACGCTCGGGATTCCTCCGCCTGAAGGCGGAGGAGGATGTCAATAGAGATTCTATCGAGAAGCGTCGCGTCAAACACTCCAATGACCCGTATGCGTAGCATCGAACTGTTTTTGACTCCGGGTCATCGATTATCGTCCAAATGGAGGTACTCGTGGTCGGGGCAGGCGAGATGGGCTCATGGGTAACACAGGTGTTACACCCACAGTTTGAAATCGCTGTGACTGACCAGAATCGATCGCGAGCAACCACACTCGCACAGGCTGTCGATGGACGAGAACTCCCGCTCGACTCAGATGAGTCCACCGAGGTTGTCTGTCTCGCTGTCCCTATCTCAGCAGCATCAGCGGCAATCGATCAACATGCTCCACGCGCTGAGATGGCGATGTTTGATATCACCGGTGTCATGCGAGAGCCAATAGAGTCCATGAGGGAGGCACTCCCAGCGCGTGAGCGAGCCAGTTTCCACCCGCTTTTTGCGGCGGCGAATGCTCCCGGTAATATTGCACTGGTAGATGACCAGGTCGGACCCGCATTGAGAGCGATTTGCTCTGCATTTGAGACAGCCGGCAACGATGTATTTGAGACAGATATCGCCGAACACGATACCGCAATGGAAAGCGTGCAAGCAAGTGCACACGCTGCCATCTTGGCATACGCAATCGCCGCTGAGCCAGTCCGTTCAGAGTTCATCACGCCTGTCTCACAGACATTCGAGGATCTCATAGATCTCGTCCTGAATGGGACTCCACGGGTGTACGCTGAAATTCAACAAACATTTGATGGAGCTGATGCAGTTGCAGAAGCTGCCGCAAATATTGCGGCATCGAATCCCACTGAGATAGAGAAGATGTATGAGGAACTCTCCGAACAATACTGATTGACGATCGATGAAACATATAGATGCGGGTTTGCCGAGAAATGAGGAAGCCGCTGTCAGGCTGGGAAGGATCTCAACCAGCCATGATTGATCGCGATGCTGTTTTGAATAACGCAAAATATCTTCGGCAGGTCCGGCCAATTGACCCTGAGGAAATCACCGATTATATTACTGGGACGCCACACCCGGCGGTCATCCGTGAAATATTACGTGAGGAAGCATATGCACTCAAGATTCGCGAACAGGCCGACGGAACGTTTGTGCCGGTCTCAGAAAACCCACTGGAGCGTCCGTCATGGCAGCCAGAGGCGTTTCCACAGCCGTACGCTGACACTATTGAGGACCTGCTCATTGAACAGTTTGGCCTTCAGTGGGCAGCGGGTGAAACCGGAGCTGGACTTCGTTCGGCGATTCGGTCGCTGAAATCGCAGTATCTTGAGGGAGACTCGGTCTCATACGATTACCAGACTGCTCTCGGGTATGCGATATATCACCTCCCAACATATTATGCCTCGATAGGATACGTTCTGGACGACCTCGCAATGAATGACTGGCTCTCTCGAAGTCTTCGGATTCTCGATATCGGCGCTGGGACCGGCGGACCAGGTCTTGGCATTGCAGACTACTTTCCCTCTGATTCAATCGTTGAGTATCATGCAGTTGAACCTATCTCGGCGGCTGGACGTGTAATGGATGCGTTCGAGAGTGAACTTGGCAAAAATGTTCGAGTCCATAGACACCAGACCACTGCCGAGACGTTCACTCCCGAGTGTGAGACGTTCGACCTCATTCTGTTTGCCAATGTCCTCAGTGAGTTGACTGACCCGCGCGCTGTTATTGAGCAGTCACTCTCCTGGGTAGCGAATGATGGAGCTGTGATCTTGACTGCACCAGCCGACAAGCGCACCAGTATTCAATTACGAACGCTTGAGCGCGCAGTGGTTGAGACAAGAGATGCCCTCTCGGTGTACTCACCAACGATACGACTCTGGCCTGATGCAGAGCCTAACGACCGCGGGTGGTCGTTTGATAGACGCCAGCCGATTCAGCCACCAGCCGTACAGCGTCAATTAGATACTGTTTCAGATACCGACCGCGATACCGAAACCGATGCCCCGGGCGATGGAACCTTTGTCAAGACGTCTGTCAAATTCTCCTATGCGATTCTTCGGCCTGACGGAGCGACCCGAAGTGATATCAGAGCAAATTCTCAGAGGCATGCAAAGATGGCAAAGATGAATACTCATGTCACACATCGAATCGATTTAATCGCTGTGAAACTAAGCGAGAACTTGACCCCGACGCCACAGCGAGCAGATTCAGCAAATCCACTATATAAAATAGGAGATGGAAGCCAGCATGTCGACCATTATGCCGTCCTGACCGTAGAAGATCCACTCACGTCAGCACTTGAGCGTGCTGCATACGGGCGCATACTCGCTTTCGAAAATGTACTCTGTCTATGGAATGATGATGAAGACGCGTACAATCTTGTCGTGGATGCAGAATCCGTCGTCGAGATACTCGAATAAATGACTCCCAGCGGTCAATCGCCTCGGGGTCAAGTGGTTCGAGAAACTTCGTCTCTCGTCATCACGGAAATCGAAGATTTCCGTACGACCCCGAGGCTTATCAGTGGACTTCCGTTCTCACTGCGTAATGCAGTAGGTCGAGACTGACCATTCGCGCACACCGTCCCTGACCTGAGGGCCAATTGACTCGTGGCCCGTTCAGCACCAGACGTGAGCCAGTGCTGAACAAGACGCCACCCGACGTTCCGAGCGGCGTTGTGATCGCTGTGTAACTGCTTTCCGCATTTCAGACACTCGAACTCATCACCGTCACGGTTGTCCTCGTGCGTGAATCCACACTCCCCATGACTACATCGCTGACTCGTGTACGCCGGAGCCACGTCATCTACGTCGATACCGTATTCCTCGGCCTTGTATTCGACGTGGCGTTGAAGTTCACGGAACGCCTACTGCTGGAACTTGGAGGCGTTCGAGATACGCTCGCAGATATGCTCCAGTTCTCGAACGCAATTGCCGTACAGTCGTTTTCAACGGCTTCTCTGACAAGCGATTTCGACACTCTGTGAAGGTAATCGGCACTCCAACGGGCGAACCGACTGCCGATGCTCTTGATAGTGAGATGTGCCGAGCGAGTGCCCGTCTGTTGGAGGTTGCCGCGCCGACGTTCGTGCTCGTCGCGGCGGTGGTTGAGGGAGTCTGCGTTACCGAGGAACGCTCCCGTCGAAGTGACGGCAAGGTAGCCATCCACGTTCAAATCGACACCGAGAACCACTCCGTTCTCGGATTCATCGTCGCCAGAATCAGGTTCGAGAGCTTTCTTCACAGCAACGTGGAGGTAGTACGTGCCATCGCGCTTGTGGAGCGTTGCTTGCCTTTCTCCGACTCATCAGTCCAGTAGTCCTCGAACGGCGTGCCCGCGTCGTTGACTGGTGTGACGTATTCGGCAGTCACTTGCTTGTCGGTCGTGGCGAGAGAAACGTGGTCGTCGTTGTATGTGATTGTTCGACCGTTATACACGACGACCGTGCCTTTGAACTCGGGTTGACTGGCTTTCTCACCGTCTTCGATAATGCGGTCTTTGCAGTTCCCGAGTGCCGTTGATGCAAGGTTGCAGGCGCTTTGTACGAGGCTGGATTGAAGAGAGAGAGTTTTTCACGAACGTCAGAATACGTCTCGTCGTGGAGCGTATTTTTCGCATCCGTGATTTTGTAGGGGTTGTCGCTCCATCCGTAGTCTGCGACGTGTTGCGCCGATTGTTGGAACTGCTCGAACGTCTCATCAAGGACATCGTGGTTGTCCTCGGAAACGTCGAGTTTGATTTGGATGTTCCGAACAACCTCCATATTTCAAAGCGAGGCTAGATATGATTAAAGAAACAGGTGTGGGGAGTCGGGCTTGCTATCGAACGTGGCTTGTGGAGAGAAGTGTCGGCTTCCTCCCCGACCTCAAGGGTCGGGGTATCCGCCTCGACAGCCGATGAAACGAGACGGTACATCTTTTCACCTTCCCCGCAGAGAACATATATGACCGCAGAGCCATCTATTCTCCTCACAAATGACGATGGAATTGATGCCGTCGGAATCCGCGCGGTATATAATGAACTCAGCGACATCGCAGATATAACTGTGGTGGCCCCAGCCAGTGATCAGAGTGCTGTCGGGAGGAAATTATCAAATGATGTCGCCGTATCTGAACACGAAATCGGGTACGCAGTCGAAGGAACACCTGCCGACTGCGTCATCGCCGGCCTTGAGGTCCTCACCCCCGAGGTAGATATGGTCGTCGCAGGCTGTAACAAGGGAGCAAATATCGGCGCATACGTACTCGGTCGGTCAGGAACGGTCAGTGCGGCGGTTGAGTCTGCCTTTTTCGACGTTCCAGCGATTGCTGTCTCGATGTATATTCCGGGTGATGGGGACCTCCCGTGGCATGAGCAAGCCACCTCACCGTCTGCATTCGCCGAGGCAACTCGCGCAACTCGCTT
>UEYZ01000086.1_pt1 | contig 18647 bp, 17 predicted proteins | sample 1903591 | NCBI WGS metagenome assembly UEYZ01 (sample SAMEA4776352, study PRJEB27445) | saltern metagenome | biome: Hypersaline environment; feature: solar saltern; material: Pellet | place: Spain | collected 2014-08 | depth 0 m | reverse complement strand
AGGAATCCTGAGCGTGAGCGTGAGCGTTGGAGATTGCAGGTTTGCAGTTCCGCCGAACCCCGGCATGGTGAGAATCCGTGTGGGGTTCATGGACTGTCGCGAGTCGAGTAGGACTGCTGGAAGTGCCACATCTCAGCCCCCGGTACTGCTATCCTCAACTGAATGGAAACTCTTGTGTTGTTTTGATCATAAGTGCTTCCGTCAGTCTCACTCGACTTGGAGTGACTTTTTCTGCTGGTTTCAAGCAGGGGCACTGCATCGATTCATGAGAGGAACCGACCGTTCACCTGACTGGGTCCGATTCTGATTGCTTGGGGCGGACAGGCCGCCATCGTCGGACTGGCGGGAATCGCTCCGTTCCCAGCCTGATTCCTCCCTATATATCGAACCGCTTGTCGCTTGAAGTGACTGATTGTCAAGTCTCAGAGTGGCTCTTGTCGCGTCGATTTCCTCCGAGGGATTCATCCTGCGGCTGAACCCGCATTCTCCTTGTGTATAAATACTTATATTGGCTTCACCCTCTCAAGTGGCTTGAGACGCAAAGCGTCATCACGAGAGCGGAGATCTTTGATCTCCAATCGGGAATACAGTCGAGGCACTCGCCTTGCTTATTGTAGATGCCTATCGATTGAAAAGTTACTCAGACCAGGCGTTGAAACGGCAATCTATTGGCATCACCCAGATGTGGAATACGCCTGCTCAGCACGTAACTCACAGTCGGGTGTCACGTGAGTTGGATGTCGTCGATGCCATGATGTCGACCTGCTAGCACCCTTGCAGCTTTAATATTACCACCATCAGCGCCTATGGCAACGCCGCGATCCCCCTCAGGTACTTCGACGTAGGCAACCCGCGTATCGCCTTGTTCAGAGAGTGTCACGTGACTGACGGCGGCGGGTGCAAGCGTATTCTCAACAAACGCCTGTGGAGTTGTTGCGTCCTCAACTAACTCGATTGTTGTATTGAGCTCAGACTCAGCCGCTTTGACGTGCTTTCCTCCCGGACCGATTGCAGTTCCCATCTCACCAGCGGCAATGAGCATGACAACCCGTGCTTCGAATATGAGACAATCGCGACATGTTGCACCAGTTATTTCTTGAAAATGCGCAATGTATTGCCGCGCCGCGTCAGATAGCCTTACGTGCATGAGTCTCAGTCGTCTGAGAGTTCAGACGTGAGCGAATCGCCACCGGCATCAATCGATCCCATCCGGAGGTCGACGTCACCAGTGCCAATCGCAACTGGCTTACCGGCAATAACGTTTTCAATGACGCCATCAAGATCATCTTCTTCGCCGTGCACGGCAGCATCGAGAAGATGATTGACCGTTACCTCAAACGCTGCCCGGGCCAAGACCGACTCTTTCGAGCCAGAAATCCCATGACGGCCGATAGATTCAATCTCACCGTTGTTTGTCATGATATCTGCGACCAGCATGAGATGCCGGACATTCACATCATCCAGCCCCTGCTCGCGTAGCGTCTCCATCGTCTCGTTGATAATCGCCTCGCGAGCGGCCTCGATTCCCAGATTCTTTCGCACTTCGTGGATGTTGTTACTCGTCGTTCTTGTCGCATCAACACCATCAATTTTAAGCACACTGCCGAACGCTGAACCCTCTGTATAGAGAACGAACTCCTCGCCGTCGGTCTGATCGTTTTCCTCTTTCCGGATGACGACTCGTGTAATGTCCTCCATTCCCTTAAACACGATACTCCGTAATTCCTCTACGAGTTGTAGGAGACGCCGATAGCTTGGCTTCTCAGGGCCGAACTCGATAAGTAGTCCCGACTGGCTTGTCGTGACACCGAGTGAATCCTCAATGGTATGTGCAATCTCAGCGGCTACGTCTTCGACGTTGTCTATGGCTGGCCATCGCTCGTCTAATGTCTCGGAGTTAAGATTTATTTGCACGAGAAAGTCAGCAACGTTCGTCGAGATATCTCCGAGAGCGAGTATCTTCGTCGCTTCCATCTGCCAGACAACTTCGTGCGCTCGCTCTGCCTCAGTTGCATACTCATCCTCGAGATAGACAGTCATCATCGGAGTATCAGGCGTCTTTCGAGCGTCAACGAGTTCGATCAATCGCGGGAGACCCTGCGTCACATCAATCTCAGCAACACCAGCGTAGTGGAACGTGTTCATCGTATTGTGCGTCACAATACCAGTTGCCGTCGTGAATGTCTCTAATCCAGCAACAGAGAGATCATACACATACGAATGCTCACTGCTGACCGGGTTAATCGATACAATTTCCTCCCATGTCACCGATCCGACAATTAGCTGTGAGTCACTTGCTGCAACGGACTGCGTAGAGCCACCATCAGTGAGCGCTGGCTGGAGTGGGAGCTTGACCTGCGGTGTATCATCACGCTGGGTACCAATTGTCGGCAACACATCGCCAATGTCGAGTGTCTCCCCTGCGACTGGTGTAACCGTATCATCACGGAGAGTCACGAACGAATGTGCTTTTGTTGCACGTATTGACCGACCTGATCGAAGTTCGATTTCTAACAGCTCGTCGGGCATTGCATGCCTGCTCACCTCCTCGATAGCTTGCCACCGTACACACTCGTCAGTGCCGAGGCTTGGTACCTGAATCCGAGAGGGTGCAAGCGCAACCTCGTGGTCCTGAAACTGGTGTGTCTCTGTTGAATGAAGCAATGAGTCGACGAAAGACCCGATTTCGACGATTTCTGTCTCACCATCACGACGAATGATGATCGACTCATCTGCATCAATTGACATCTGTGTTCCCGGCTCACCAATGGACTGTGCAGAGACGGTCCCCACGGGGTCATGTGCATCGACCCGTGAGTCTTGATATCGTGATTCGATTGCTTGTGCAATCTCATCTACCTCTTCGAGGGTCACTCCCTCGCGTTCCTCTAAGATCTCGTAGATACGACGTTTGAGGCTTTCTGGGATTTCATAGTCCTCGACCAGCACACGCATATCCTCAGTCACAGTCGGGAAAGATTCGTGCTCAGTCATCAGACTCCACCTCCAGTCCCTCGGCTTTGTCTAATCCTGGGCCGGCATACTCTGAAATGTTCGTTGGTTCCTCACGACGCCCCAAGAATCGATCCTTCTCAAGCTCAGAGTCGAACTCTGCATCGAGGATGCGATCAGAGATCATTTCCACATCAATCGGGTTCTCTTCATTTGAAGACACTTTCACCGGAGAGGTGCTGTCCTCACCAAACTCGAATTGAACAATATTATTTGAGGTATCTCGCACAGTTCCGTCGTACTGTGCTTCAAGCTCTGAAAGTGCATTGATGAGTCGTCGCTGCAGGTAGCCAGACTTCGAGGTTCGAACTGCTGTGTCAACGAGCCCTTCCCGACCACCCATTGCATGGAAAAAGAACTCCCGCGGCGTAAGACCGCCGCGATAGCTGTTCTCAACGAAACCATGTGCTTCGGCAGAGAGGTCGTTCTTCTGATAGTGGCTGAGGGTCCGGTCTTCATAGCCGCGGTTGATGCGCTCACCACGAACAGCCTGCTGGCCTACACAGCCTGCCATCTGCGTCAAATTCAGCATTGAGCCACGTGCACCAGAGCGAGCCATGACGACCGCTGGGTTATCATCACTGAAAGATGCTTCAGCGATTTCACCGGCTGAGTCACGTGCCTGTCCGAGTTGCTGCATAATTTTCATTTCGAGTGTTTCATCCACCGTTCGGCCAGGAAGTGATTCCAGGTCGTTCTTATCATATGCCTGAATCAGCTCTTCGACCTGGTCGTAAGCATCGCCAATAGCATTATCAACCTCAGCAGTTGCATCATCTGGGATTGACTCATCATCAATCCCGATCGAGAAGCCAAAGTGCATGATCGCCCGCATCGCAAGCGCAGCAACTTCATTGATGAACACTCGCGCCCGGGTTTTTGAGTGTACCTTCGCGAGCGTATCAACAACCTCGCCACCGAATGCACCGACTGCGTCCTCGTCGATTGTCCCTTTGACGAGTTTTCCGTCCTCAATGAGCACTTCGTCCCCAGTTGAGGAGCTAAACGAGAGGTTGAGATCATCCGGTAACAGTTCGCTGAATAGTTGCCGGCCTGTCCAGTAGGGACTACCATCTGCCTGTCCTTCAGGCTCTGGGAGTGTTCGAATGCTCGTGGCTCGAAGCAGGTCGAGTGCCTGTGTTTCACTAAACTGCGGGTTTTCATTCGTCAACAGGTATGTGCCTGAGATGTGGTCTTGAATAGCTCCAATAATGTTCTCGCCAAAGCGTGGACTCAGGAGTTGTTCTTGAACTCGCATCAACACCCGTGCCTCCGCACGCGACTCCTCTGTCTGGAGCGCGTGCATATTCATCTCATCACCGTCAAAGTCTGCATTATACGGCGGACAGACAGTCGTGTTCAAACGGAACGTCTTGTACGGCATGACGACAACTTCATGTGCCATAATCGACATCCGATGCAGCGATGGCTGTCGATTGAAGATGACGATGTCGCCATCGATCAGGTGTCGGTTGACCTCCCACCCAGGACTGATTTTCTCTGCTAGTTCTCCACAATTTTTCTCAGTTACCTTCAGACGACGACCATCGGGTCGTTTGACATAGTTCGCACCAGGGTGTCCCTCTGGTCCGTTTCGAACGTACTGCTGGGCGCGATCAACGTTTCGTGTCGATACATTCATCGTCTGTGTCATCTCTCGTGCGACGCGTTCTGGAACGCCGACTTCGTTGAGCGAGAGCGTAGGGTCCGGCGAGATGACAGTTCGGGCAGAGAAATTCACACGTTTCCCGGAGAGCGATCCCCGGAATCGTCCCTCCTTGCCTTTCAACCGTTGACTCAATGTTTTCAGTGGTCGGCCAGATCGATGGCGCGCCGGTGGTGTCCCCGAAATCTCATTATCGATAAATGTTGTCACGTGGTACTGTAATAACTCCCACAGATCCTCAATGATTAGTTGTGGAGCCCCCGCTTCGCGGTTCTCCATAAATCGTTGATTGATACGAATAATGTCGACAAGCTTGTGTGTGAGGTCGTCCTCAGATCGCTGTCCATTGTCGAGTGTAATCGATGGCCGAGCAGTTACCGGTGGGACCGGTAATACAGTTAGCACCATCCATTCAGGACGTGATCGTGAGGGGTCAACACCGAGGGTCTCAATATCCTCATCTGGAATTGATTCGAGCCAATCGCGAATATCTGACGCCATGAGCTTGTTCATATCTTCCTCAGTGAGTGACACCCCCAGCGCGCTCTCAAGATCTGAGCGGTCATCACCGACTGGTCGAAACTCACCAGAGAGGATATCGTTGATCCGACTTACGTCGATCCCTGTCTCTTCTGCCAATTCGTTCGGTGAGATACCGGTATCGTCGTCCTCATCAGGTTGCATAGCTGCAGCGATTTTCTCTGGGTAATCGCTAGCGAGGACGTCCTGAATTTCGTAATACGTTGTCGGCTTTTCATGTTTAATATCATACTGGGTTTCACCGCAGTGTGGACAGTGTGATACCTTTCGGGCTTGTCGTACTGCAGATTTGAGCACATCTGTCCAGTCCTCGCCCAGTTCTTCATTGCGGGCAAGGCCATCACGAAACTCACTTTGTTGACTCTGAGTGAGCGCGAGTCGTCCACATTCGCGGCAGGTTGAGCGAAGGAGTCGACGAATGAGCTTGGTGAATCCAACATGGATAACTGGTGCTGCAAGTTCGATGTGACCAAAGTGTCCGTTACACGATCCCGAGTGTGATCCACAAGTCCGACATTCGAGCCCTGGATCTATCACTCCAAGACGTGGATCCATCAATCCCATGTCAATCGGGTAGCCGTCGTCATCATAGGTGTCCGCCGTAATGACTTTCGTTGCGGACATATCTCGATACGTCTCTGGGTCCATCAGTCCAAACTGGATGGCTCCAATCTCTTTCGGCGTTTGTGTTGACATAATAGCGTTGTTTAAACTGCGTCTTCGAGGTCGAGTCGTGGTCGGATACCGAGCGCAATCATCTCATCTAATAGGAGTTTGAATGCATAACTGACTTCAATTTCGTGGATGTTGTCCTCATCACCTGACACAGGGTCATAGATTCGGCGCTGCCCACGATCCTCAACAGCGACCATTCCCGTATCGGCAGAGATATACACGTTTTCTTTGTCAGATGAATCAAGTAACCGCTCTTGGAGGACCATTGCGGCCCCATGTCCAATGACGGTATCACGCTCCATTTCTCCTAACCGAAGCCCACCTTCACGAGCGCGACCTTCGGTTGGCTGGCGCGTGAGGACTTGCACGGGTCCGCGAGAGCGTGCGTGCAACTTGTTGCTGACCATATGGTAGAGCTTGTGATAGAGGATTGTCCCCACGAATATTTCTGCTTCTATCTGTTCACCTGTTATTCCAGAGTACATCACCTCCTTTCCGGAGGATTCAAATCCGTGGTCCTCAAGTGCTGAACGAAGTTCGTCTTCTGACTCACCCTGAAATGCAGTTCCGTCGACTCGGCGGCCTTCTAACGATCCAACTTTCCCTCCGAGCATTTCGAGGACGTGGCCCACTGTCATTCGCGATGGGAGTGCGTGTGGGTTCAACACTAAGTCAGGGACAACGCCTTGTTCGGTGAATGGCATGTCTTCTTGCGGGGCTAAGTGGCCGACAACACCCTTCTGTCCGTGACGTGAAGCAAATTTATCTCCCAATTCTGGGATACGTTCATCGCGGACCGAAACCTTTGCGAGTTTCGACCCATCTTCACCCTCCATCATGGTTACTGTGTCGACCACACCGTTCTCACCAGACCGCATCGTCACTGACGTTTCACGTCTCTTTTGTGGTGATAGTCCTCCCATATCGTCGGGCTCTTCGAGAAATCGTGGCGGTGAGGTCTTCCCAAGCAGCACTGAGTTTTCATCGACCTGTGTCTCAGGGTTGACTAAACCGTCCTCATCAAGATGTGTATAGGCATCTTCACCACGCGCGCCTCGAACATCCTGACTTGGGATCTCAAAACGATCTCCTGTCCACCAGGGTACCGCCGTTCCTCACCCTCATATGTCCGGAAGAAATGAGACCGGGCCATCGCTCTATCGACAGATCCCTGATTCATGACTAACGCATCCTCAATATTGAATCCTTCATACGACATCACCGCGACAACGAAGTTCTGCGCGGCCGGACGCTCATCAAACCCGATCTGCTCGGTCGTCTGAGTCTTTACCATCGAGAGTTGTGGGTAATGCAGCAGGTGCTGACGTGTATCTGGCCGTATGCGGTAATTCGCCGCTGGGAGCCCAAGAGACTGTTTCATCATGCCAGCACCCATCGTAATTCGAGGCGAGGCATTGTGCTCTGGATATGGAATCATTCCAGCCCCGATCCCAAATATCAGCTGCGGATCAATCTCGAGGTGTGTGTGATCCTCTGTTATCTCATCTTCGTCAACTGCAACGTATATGTCCTCTTCCTCTTCTGCGTCGATAAATTCGATATATCCGCGATCAACGAGATTTTCGAACTCTAAGTCACCCTTCTTGACTGCCTCAATCTCAGGATTCCCTAAGAGGGGCTCACCATCTTCGACGACGATCAGTGGACGACGAGCACGTCCTGAATCGGCGTTAACGATGACTTCTCGTGTTCGGTCTTTGACCGAGACGTTCACCATCTCACTGATCTCGCCACGCCGGCGAGCTTGGCGGATCTGATCTGCCAGTTCCTGCGGATCTTCGTGCGTGCCAACGAGACTACCATTCACGTACACCTTCGCTTCACGTTCTGTTTGAGCCATTGATTAATCGTCTGCTGGTGTTCTAGGTTCTGGACCCTCAATGCCCGGAATACCTTCGACGTTCATTGACGCCAATTCTCGTTTGAGTGCCTGCTCATCTTCGACATCCTGTGAGAGCTCCATCGCCTGGGCGAAATTCTTGACAAGTCCACAGTTTGGTCCTTCGGGGGTCTCTGATGGACAGATACGCCCCCACTGTGTTGCATGCAAATCCCGGGCTTCAAAGTGTGGCTGGCTCCGTGAAAGTGGGCTCCGCAACCGCCGGAGGTGCGAGAGAACTCCCATGTAGTCCGTCCGGTCGACCAGTTGTGAGACACCGGAACGACCACCAACCCAATTCCCAGTGGCGATTGGATGTTCGAGGCGTTCAGTCAAGACATCAGAACGAACCACTGTACTCACAGTTAATTGTCGGTTCCGCATATTTGCACGCTCAAGTTGATATTTCACGTCACGAGCCAGTTTATTCAATGCAGTGCGGAATAAGTCTTTCATCAGATCACCGGAGACCTTCAGCCGTTTATTTGCATAATGGTCTTTATCATCTGATTCACGGCGGCTGAGTGCTAACTCGAAACACGCTTCAGCCATTCGGCAGAGGTAGTAAGCTTTGTTAATTCGTACATCCTCTTCATCGACTCCATCTTCGTGCAGATGAGGAAGCAAGTACCGATCGATTCGTCCGACTCAAGTCCTAATGCCCGGACAAGCGTCACAAACTCAACGCTGCCAGAAACCGATGGGAACGAAACTTCAAGCAAGCCGTCCCGTGTCCGCTCACAAAGAACGAGAGCGCGATATCCGCGACGCTGGGAGAATGTTTTCGCCACCTGTATTTCGTCGCCGTATTTTGTATCGTATTCGGCAAGGATCTTGTTCGGTGCAAGGTCTTCTGAAGTCATCAGGACACGTTCAGACCCGTTGACGATGAAGTATCCACCTGGATCGACCGGATCCTCGCCAATATCGATGAGTTCCGATTCGCTGAGTCCGTCGATATTGCACCTTCTTGATCCAACCATGATTGGCATGCGGCCAACCTTCGTCTCAGTCGTATCAACGACGACTTCCTGTTCTTCTTCGCCACCACGTACAATGGACATTTCCATGAATACTGGGGCAGCGTAAGTGATATTTCTGAGTCGGGCTTCCTGCGGAAAGAGTAATTCCTCTGAGCCATCAGCCTCTCGTACACGAGGTGTTTCAATACGGACGTTTCCAAGTTCAACAAATACTGGCTCTTCCCCCTCCTTATCACCAATATCAGTTTCGATTCGCTCTTTCTCAGTCACCACATCCTGCATACCGCGGTCAAGAAAGCTATTGAATGAGCGGAAATGATGCTCAGCAAGGCGTGACTCTGAGAAATATTCACGTGAGACAGCACGGCGATCTTGTCGATTCATTTAATCACCAACCGATAGGAGACTGCAGTATCTGTCGTACGTGAGTCACGGACGATTTTGATAACATCACCAACAGATGCCTCATCAGGGAGTGCTGGATCCCGGCGTTGAATCTTGGGGAGATTTGAGCGCCGGATGTCATACGCGTCAAGGACGTCTTGTATTTCATCATCATCAATTATTATATGCTCTGGGACTAGATTATGTTGAGTTATGTCTACCATATCTGTCTGTGCTGGTTTGCTTGTAGAAAAATACTCACGGGATACTACAGGCTAGTTTGATAAGCAGGCATTTAACACTTGCCAACCCTCGGAGAAGCGACCCGTTCTATCATTCGTCATATATTTTTCGTAGTTTGGACGTGGACGACGCATGTTGTGTATTTAATAGGTAATGTGCATCAATAGTTCGACAGCCGAGATAGCAAGCCTTAATTGTACTACTGCGATGAATTCAAATGAGCAAGCCCGGGTGGTGTAGTGGCCGATCATACGACCCTGTCACGGTTGTGACGCGGGTTCAAATCCCGCCTCGGGCGGTTGCTTCTTGGATGCCCGGGTGGTATAGTGGCCGATCATACGACCCTGTCACGGTTGTGACGCGGGTTCAAATCCCGCCTCGGGCGATGACACTTTCCCCTGGTAGTTCACAGATAAAACCAGTTCGCGGTATAGGCGGGACAGGGCGAGTGCCCCGAAGCGTGAGCAGGTTGAGCCCGTCACAGCGGTTTATTTTCTACCGAGCGAATCGTTGATAACGGCGCAATAGTCGTTGGCATTGAGCACCTGAATGCGACGTGTCCATCAAAGAGAATGCGCGAGTTCTCAATAGCTGTTAGCAATGTGACCAATATGTATATCCGAAACCACACCAACTTGATCTGGAATCATAGTTTTGCATGTTCCGTTTCGAATAAAGAAAACCCCATTATTGACAACTGCTAATCCACCGCGACACTACATGACGGTTGTGACAGGTGGTATCGGGCCTTATCGACCGAGTGCTCGTGAGACGTATGCGGCTGCCACCGGTAGCTTCAGTCAGTGTGCGGGAAGCCTCAAGATCGCAGAGAAGCTCCACACCCGTTCACGAGTGGTTCCTGAGGATTCCGATTTCAACGTGGCCATCACGACGCATGCCGCCTCAAGAACGGTATGAGGATAATTTATTTACAATCGCATAGCATAGCGCAGAGTCAAACGTTTGTTGATGGAAAAATAATCCGTTAGTCCTCTCTCGAAATGCGCCAACCGTCTCCGTTTGAGCACAGATACAGTATGATAATTCGTATGTTTATTGAATTCTCGTCTATGGGTCAAGTGTCACCGAGTGGAAATGACCGAAGCCCGCGGACTTCCGCCGTCATGCGGTGTATCACGTGATCGGATACAGACTGTTCGCACTGCTTCTGTTGCATCATCAATCACCAGTGCTTCACCGACGGCCTGTGGTATCTGCTGTTCGATGGTATTTGTCAAATATATCGGCTCTGCTGTACACATGGTTTCAATATCTGTTCCTGCTGTTAACCGGTGTATGATGCGGATATCTGCCTGTGAAAGCGCAACAGATGGCAGAGCACTTGGTCGCTGTGTCGCCATCAGTAATGAAACACCCGGAGCACGTCCACGGGTCAGAAGCGTGTGTAATGCAGCTTTCGCGACACCCTGAAAAGCGATCTGTGCCTCATCGATGACAAGCCATGGGAGGCGGTCTCCATGGTCATTAACTCGAGCATGATACAGGTGGTGTGCGACTCCCGTGATGACCGCATTCATCGCTGGTGTATCAAGATGATGACAATCAAAGATCGTGAGCGCTGAGTCGAAAAGTATCGGTATATCGATACTCTCGCCATCAAATACACCCCAACTACGCGCACGCTCAAGTCGATTCATCGCCGCTCGTTGAGTTGCCCGTTTGGCATCTGATCTCGTCACATATTCACTCATCTGGTCGAGAGTGTTCGTCGCTCCCGCTGCATCCCACAGCAGCGCCCCGACGGAGGTCTCAGGCCCAACGCCGAGTGCCGTCGGCCATGTTGAAGCTGGAATGACACCAGGATTGAGCTGAGGGTGTGAAATCACTCTCGTCTGAAAGGAGGTCTCAGACTGTTCAATGCAACTGTATATCCCCATCGGGTCAATAACAACTGGAGCGACACCTTTGGACCGGGCTAATTCCTCAATGCAGACTCCCAAGGTGTATGACTTACCATATCCACGCTTCCCAACAACAACACCAACGTGTGGATGTTCGAAATCGATCTCCACTGCCACGCCGGTGCTTCCATCTCTGGCGCGGTGGTGGCCGAGTCGCCCAGATACCCCGGATTGGTCGCTCGTGCGCCCGAGCATCTCGCTCTGCATGGGATGTGTTTGATTCGGAATTCGTCATAAAGTCGAGGCCACCAGTTTACATACGAACGTGTTCCCAGTCTGGGTATGGTGGGAGTTAGACGGCAATTTAGTGAAGATACTCGCGCTATCGAAGGGCTACCAATCCGACTCGTTATTGCCCTCGTCGTTGGAGTCGCAACGATGAGCGTAATGCTCGACATGGTTTCGAGTGTGGGGACGATAGCAGTAGCTGAACTGGATATCGAATCAACACCTGATGTGATCGAACCAGGTAGCCAAACACTCGGACTGCGGGCTATTGGCCCAAACGGAGAGGGTGTTGAAGACGCGACGGTAATTGTTCGTGCAGGAACTGCACAAATGGACGGCGTTGTCACAGGAGACACGGGGGTAGATGGGAGACTGCAATTACGAATCAACGCTCATACTCGGGTTAATCAACAAGTTGGGACGCTTATTATCGAGATCAAACCACCGGCCGGCAGCCAGTATATTGATCGGCGATCAAATACTGAGATCCTTGTCGTACAGCCGTAGACGGAATTGAAGAGCGTGGGTTATCTTGAGGGATGTATCTCCCCATTGAAACCACCACGCACCAGCGGCTTGGCGATGTGCCGTCGAGCCTGTGGCGGGACTTCATACCATCCAGGCTCAATATCGCGCTCGATTGGTACAGTCACCTTTCCGGGTTCTCTTGTATTACAGCGACGACATCGATAGCCCTGCTGACGCCCTGCGCTTTTCATCGTCCGAGAGCATTCAGGGCAGTTTGGTGTTGTGATGGCGCTCTCGACTCGCTCTTCTAAGGCGAATTTCTCAAGCTTGATCGATCCAGCAGAGACCTCGCCACACACAGTGAGGCGGTCTCCTACCCGAAGGAGCCGAACATGATCGCGAAAACGCTTTGTCGGTTCGAATGCAATGCAGGTGAACGGTGCTGTGTTTCGTCTGTGATCAATTATTTTGAAAGTCACGTGACCACCGGGCCCAGTTGAGGGTGCAGTATGTACCTCTCCACCAACACGGTAGGCCTTATTCTCCTCAAGGGCGCCTATTTTGCCGTCTCGAAGGTGCTGGTCAGTCCCCTGGTTCGTGTAGAACACTGTCCGTTGTACCACCGGTTCACTCTCGATTGCGTCAGCCACTGTGGTTGTCGCAGCGATGGAGTCGCCTCGAATTCCAAATAAGATTGGCCCTGGTGCTGCTGGGACACATACGGTTTCAGTCGCCTCTCTATCAACGGTATCCCATGTCTGTGGATATCCCTGTTCTGCTGCGGTAAATACCGAATTCGTGTCTATCGACCGTGGTGTTCCACAGCGGTCGAATTCACGATATGCAATTTGCTCAAACGTCCACGAATCAAGGCCGGTCCACGCCCCGATGGCAGCTAAGGCACCTATCCGTCCACGACCTCCATCCCAGCCTTGTTGTGCATATCCAGCGGTGCTGGCGAGTTCGCTGGCGCGCTCAATCGAAATACGCTCGCGAATCGCTTTGAAGCTAAACTGACTGATCACTTCAGGGATGGCATCTGGTGATTCAGGCGACACGACAACGCCCGGACTCGTATTGACGTCACTCATCTCAGCGTATTCTTCGATCAGATCTTGTGTTATTTCGAATGCAGTCGTCGCATTGAAGTCAGTGTGAATCGCGACAGCGGCATTCCCGCGTGTTTTGAATTCGATTGCAGGATTGAGCCGGATAAGCAATTGCCGAGTAATAGATCCCCCGGCCTGTTTGATGGCCTTCGACAGTTGTGTCGCGAGATACGTTGTACACATCCCCCTTGTTCGCGAATCAGTGTCGTCAAGACCAATGACAGTCATATACGGACTCAAGATACCTCAGGTAAATGAACGCTTTCCAGTGCTGCTACGGTTTAAATACATATGCAGTGATATGCATAATCGACAGACGGTTCGGGTGTGGGGTTGCATAACACATTTATGTAGCGAATCACTTATGTACTATCATGTCCCGCTCCGCCTTGGTTGAGAACATCACAGCCATGCTTGAGGATGCGGGCTTTGTTGTGAGCGACCGGTGCGCTGTCCGACCGAAAAGCTTCGATATTGCAGCACGGCGAGGCAAGGATTTAGTTCTCCTCAAGATACTTGGCAATGTTGATGCGCTTGATAACGCGACTGGTGCTGAGATGCGTCGACTGGGAACATACCTCGATGCGACGCCACTTGTCATAGGTATCAGGACGCGAGATCAAGATCTGAAGCCTGGTGTTGTGTATTTCCGTCATGGAGTCCCAGTGTTCAGCCCTGATACGGCAGTCGATCTCTTTGTTGAAGGGATTCCCCCACTCATTTACGCCGCCCCTGGAGGGCTGTATGTGAATATCGATGGCGATCTGCTTGAGGATGAACGTCAACAGCGTGGCTGGAGTCTGGGCCGATTGGCCTCTGAGCTTGGTGTTTCGCGACGAACTGTCTCGAAGTATGAGGATGGAATGAATGCAAGTATCGAGGTAGCAATTCAGCTTGAAGATGTCTTCGATGAGCCATTCTCAAATCCGGTTGAGGTAATGGATGGGGCCGAGGCAGTTCGCGATGCAGAGCCAACGCCAGATGACCCTGATCCTGAGTCAAACGACAAACACGTTATTCACGTGCTTACACAGGCGGGATTCACCGTCCATCCGACCGTCCGAGCTCCATTCAAAACGGTGAGTGAAGATGACGAGAGCCGTCAGGAATCCATGCCCCTATTGACTGGCCACTCATCGTTTACCGAGAGCGCGCGAAAACGCGCCAGAATTATGTCTTCAATTGGCGAGGTGACGCGTACCCGCGCAGTCTATTTCACCAAAAATCATGCAAAGCATGAGTCGATACAAGGGACTGCGCTTGTGAGTTGTAAGGAATTAAACGAAATCGAAGACCCGACAGAGATACGTGAATTGATACGTAGTCGTTCTGCATCGCCAACAGACGCCTAAGCCAACTGGTACACCTCTGTCAAGACAACCTTGATTCCCACAGAAATACCACGATTCTCTTGTTCGCAGGAGAACACAAGGTTGTCGAGTGAATCCTCAGCGAGTGAACTCATATCCCAGAAATCGGAGAAGTCAACATTTCGTGCTTACAGCGGTCACATGAAGAGAGCCACCACCCGTGGGATGAGCTCAATAATCACTGTCGATAGCAGGACTGGATCTCCCACGTCACCTGAATACACGTTCGACATGTTCTACAGGTGAACCGCCTCGAGGTCAAGCGATGAGAGAGACGAACTCAGAGTCATCACGGAAATCGAAGATTTCGGACAAAGCCAAGACTTCTCGTAGTTTAATGAGACACTCTCACGATACTATCGGTCTGATAGACCCGAACGGTGTCGTGGGTAAGTTGTCGATGGTCAGAAAGATTGTGGATTTATGACGTCTGTAAGAGGATCGTGATAAATCGCGTCAAAGATATTCGACTGAGAGTATCTTTAATTTTTCATTCATGCGAAGGAGAAAAGAAAAGAATGGAATAACGGCCAGTTAGTAGCCTTCGACAGGGTTATTTTATACCGAGGCCGTTCGCTTGTAGCTCAGCAACAAGCCACGTGCGTGAGCACAGTGGCTAGCAAAGACTGGTTATCCAATCCTTTCAGGGGTAAGAAGATATCAGGCGTACGTTTCTTCTAAGTACTCAACGATATCATCGCTTTCTGGCATACCATGGATACCATGCGCCTCGTCAATAATAACAGGAACTCCCGTTTGGCCACTCACCTCTTCAACTTCGGTTCGCTCACCGTGTGAACGTGGGACTGAGATTGAATCATATTCTAAGTTAAGTTCATTGAGCTTGTCGATAACTTTGGCGCAATACGGGCACCCATCTAGTTCATAGAGTGTAATATCTGACATCATCATATAGCATCGCAAGGAAGAATAAGAAACCACTGGAGTCGCCCTCTGCTCATACACAACCATCTTCGACGTATCGAAGACAAAGCCACAAGTGCTGCGATTTCAGTCCGGTACGTCCACGGTAATACACCTCGAAACATGCCATTCATCAACTGTCGTGGCAGGGGTAGACCCTTGAGGTCGGGTCAAAGCCGGCGATTATCCGAGTTACAAAGACACCGTTTAGCTTCGCACCTCAAGAGTGCGCCTTTGTCGCCCCCGGTTTGGGAGCGACGAAGATATCCCAGGCCGACGTTCTCCACGGCGTTGTAGTCGGCGTGGTTCTCGTAGCTGCATCTCTGCCAGTCGAAGGCTTCGCCCTCGCGGTTGTCAGGGTGTGTAAACAGGTCGAACACCGACGCGACATGTTCTCCAGGTCAACCTGCTTCACGTCGGTACCGTACTCTATGGGTTGAGTGATACCACGTTGTGGTCACACATTTTATTTCAAATCCATTCTCATTCGTCTCGCTCAAAATTCAGCGGTAAGCACCCCACTCGTACGCACGAAGAAATATATCACGAACGCGGCAGCTAATGCCAGGTGGCCAGCACGCAGGTCATCTGACCGGCCTGCTGCAAGTTTGACAATTGGGTAAGAGACAATTCCTGCCGCAATCCCATAGGCGATTGAGTAAGTGAACGGCATAATCAAGATGGTCAGTCCAGCAGGAATCGTATCTGTAATATCATCCCATGCGATATCGACGACATTACGTAACATGACAATTCCAATGACAACAAGCGCGATATGAGAAGCATATAGTGGGACTGCTGCTGCGAGTGGAACGAGTGCAAGCGATGCGATAAATAACACTGTCACAGTGAGCGCAGTCAATCCAGTCCGCCCACCCTCTTTAACTCCTGAGGCCGATTCGATATATGTTGTGACCGTTGATGTACCGAGCATTCCTCCGACGGTTGTCCCGACGGCATCTGCCATCAGTGGTCGCTCAATGTCGGGAAATTGGCCATCGGAGTCAAGAAATCCACCTGCCTGGCCGACTCCGACCAATGTCCCGGCCGTGTCGAAAAAGTCAACGAAAAAGAATGTGAAGACAATAAGCGCGAATGAGAAGACTTCGATATCAGCAAGTCCTGAAACAAATGCTCCTGCTATCGGCGTAATATCGTACGAAACTGCTGTTCCTCCGGTCACGAGACCCGCCTCGGGGCTCACGAAACCAAACGTTGTGAGCGCCCACCCAAAGCCAGTAACTGAGCCAATGCCAATGATAATCGAACCGGGGATGCCTCTCGCATACAATCCAAGAGTAATGAAGAGCCCGATAACTGAGATAATAGCAACCGGGTCTGAAGCAACGCTACCGAGAGTGATGAGGGTTGCCGGGTCATCAACGACGATTCCCATTGCCTCAAGCCCAATAATAGTTAAAAAGAGCCCAATGCCAGTTCCGACGGCAAATTTGACCGGACGAGGAAAGATGTTAATAATATACTCCCGCGCACCGACAGCTGTGAGGAAAATAAATATCAGACCTTCAACGACAACCGCAGCGAGGGCTGTCTGCCATGGAACTCCAAGTGCACCAACGACGGTAAATGCAAAGAATGCATTTAACCCGAGTCCAGGGGCCTGAGCGAATGGGCGGTTGGCGTAAACCGCCATAATCAAAGTCGCTGTAGCTGCGGCAATGATTGTCACAACGGCTAACATTGATTGAATTTCACCTGGAGATATCCCAGCGATTGCAATCCCATCCGCTCCAGAGATAGCCTCCTGATCGGTGAGAATAGATGGATTGACAATCACGATATAGGACATTGTCAGAAATGTCGTGATGCCAGCGAGTATTTCTGTTCGCACCGAGGAGCCGCGCTCGCTGACATTGAATCGATCGTCTAAAGATTCAGTAATGCTCATTTGCTGTATTTAAATTCGCTCAAGAGAGAGGAATAAATATTTCTATCAAAATACGATGTTATGCTGATAACGGTCGCAACCATTAATCATATTTACACTTGGTAGAGCGCTTTGTGTGTAAATATCCAGATCGTCACCAAGGCGTTCCGTCGGTGTCCGACAATATCACCCACGGCGGTTAATCAGGTCAGCCGCAGTCAGTAATGAGTCTAGCTGAACATCTATCTCAGCAAGTGTATCAGATGCGCCTTCTTCACGGTCAACGACAACGATGACTCGCTCAACAGTGGCTCCTGCAGCGCGGAGAGCTTCAACTGCTTTCTTCGCACTCGTTCCAGTCGTTGCGATATCTTCCAGAACAACGACCGACTCGCCAGTATCTAATTGACCTTCAATGCGATTCGCAGTCCCGTAACACTTTGCCTGTTTCCGGGCGATCACATATGGGCAGCCCATCTCTGCTGCGGTAACTGCAACGAGGGGGACGGCCCCTAACGCGACACCAGCGAGTTTTGCCGTAGAGACTTCGCGTGCGAACGCTTCGGCGATCAGCTGCAGACAGGTAGGGTTGGTTTCGAATAGATACTTGTCGATGTAGTATTCTGATGTCCCGCCGTGTGAAAGCTCAAACTCACCATATTTGACTGCATTGGCCGCCTGAAGCGCCGAAATGAGCTCATCGTTCATGCCATTCAGATAGCGGAAGGGGACGTGAATAAAGGGGATGGTTCGACTCTCTATGTTCAGTATGGTTCGTCTTTTAATGATGTGACGAAGGCAACAATGTTTGTCATCACATGTAAAAGAGGGGTGACAATGATGACGACACCAATCAAAGCAACGTTGAAAACTTGAAATGTCCATCCAGGTGCAAGAATTGTTGTTACGCAGAGGGCACCACAGACAAAGTCTAGCTGGTCTATGCCGGGGAGTGGTGCGCCACGCTGTTTTCCCATTCGACGTTTAAGAAACGAAGCAAACAGGTCGCCACACATCGCGCCGAAGGCCAAGCCGAATGCAGCGCGTAATGAAAATCGAATCGGATTGAACCCAATCATCTGTACGAATGGTGCACTGATATTGAGCGTTCCAGCGACACATACCCCTGCCAAGGTCCCAAGCAAGATGCCTCGCCACGTCTTTCCATCGCCTAAGAGTCGATTTCCGTTGAGTGTTCGTCCACCATCAACCGGTAGCCCGCCGCCCGCAACGACTGCGGCATTATTTGGGATATAGGCTGGAAGCATCACCCAAAGCGCAGAGAAAATAAGTGTCCCATCCATGCTGGCATCTCAGCAGGCGTAAATAAAAAGC
>UEYZ01000031.1_pt1 | contig 19314 bp, 15 predicted proteins | sample 1903591 | NCBI WGS metagenome assembly UEYZ01 (sample SAMEA4776352, study PRJEB27445) | saltern metagenome | biome: Hypersaline environment; feature: solar saltern; material: Pellet | place: Spain | collected 2014-08 | depth 0 m | reverse complement strand
CTCATTGACTCAGTTGACCACGTCTCCAGTTCTGACTCACTGTATCCCGCTTCTAAGACCTTATCCTTGCGATACTGAATCACAGGGAAATCAGCAAACAGTGGGACACCATAGAGATCACCATTTTGTGTCGCGGTGGCAACCATCGTGTCAATGTATGTTTCCCGAATAGTGCTGACAAGTGAATCATCAAGTTCGTTGCTCAGGTTTGCAATTTGTCCGCGTGCAATGAATGGAATCGTCCACCCATTGTCCATCATGAACATCGTCGGTTGCTGCTGACTTGCGCTGAGGATGTTCCCATACTTATTTTTCCGACCGCTGCTCACGAATGAGCCGCCGAGGATCTCGACGGTGACGTTATCTGAGACACCATTCTCGTGCAGCAGTTCGTTGATTCTCGACTGCTGTCCTTTGAAAGTATCATCGGACGCGAACTGAATCGTCGTTTCAGACTCGGACGTCGACCCTGAAGTCGAACCGCCTGATGATTCGGATCCACTATCTCCGCCACCGCCACCACCGGCGCATCCTGCTAGTCCAATGCCAGCACCAGATGCAATCGCTGTCTGGAGGTACTGCCGACGTGAGAATTGCCGCCTACTTGAGCGTGTGTTGTCGGTTTCTGATCCCATGTTGTACATGATAAAACGCCAACGAAAAAATATATCGATTAATTACAGCTGTTGTATGTATTTTCAGCTACATATTGTGGATAGTTTCGCTCACCGAGTGTGAGCAGGGTATGACGTCTGGGCAACAAATAAAAAAGAAATACAGCTGACCAGTCAAGGGATCACCCCATATCGAAATGAACCGCGCCTTTGAGGAATCTTTCAGTCAGTCGTGTAGCCGATAAATTGCTGACTCGTATGGTCGAAGTTCGAGTGTCGGTGGGAGTGCCGGGTCAGGCTCATTCCCAAGAGCAACCGTCACGTCCTCCACCAGATCCGGTGAGACCGGTGCCTCAAAAGTAAGTGACTCAGCAGCAAAGTTACAGATAATCAAGAGGGCATAGTCGGCCGACTGGAGCGATCGCTGTATTGCATACACCTGCTCGTGCTCCGGCGCCAGAAGCTCGAAATCACCGTACGTTATGACGTCATCCTCATCGCGTAACTGAATCAACTCTCGGTAATACTCGAGCACCGACCTCTCAGCACCACGCTGGGCAGCGACATTGACTGTTTCATAATCATCTGCAACATCGATCCAAGGCTCACTGTCACTGAATCCAGCATTCGGTTCGTCACTCCACTGCATGGGTGTGCGAGCATTATCACGACTGAATTCTTCGATACGCCCCCGCACGTGCTCGAAGTCTTCACCCGCACGCTCCCGGCGCTCCCAGAAATTCTTCGCCCAGACATCGCGTAGCTGTGCAGGCGACTCAAATGAGACGTTACTCATGCCTATCTCTTCGCCTTGATATACGAATGGTGATCCACGATGTCCATGAAGCCATGTGGCCACCATCGTTGCAGACCGATACCGGTATGACTCATCGCCGAATCGCGAAAGTCCACGAGGCTGGTCATGATTACTGTGATAGAGACTCAGCCAGGCTCCATCCTCAGTGCTCTCCTGCCATTTCTGCATGATGGATTTAAGTTCCGACAACGACCACTCACGCGACTCCCATGCCTCGTTTCGATCGATTCCCATGTGCTCGAAAAAAATAGTCATATCGAGAGCATTCGACTTGCGGCCAGTGACATCGACAGCAGTCTCTGGGTCGATTTCGGCGCACTCTCCAACCGTGACGATATCATCCTTGTAAGAACCGAGTCCATCATCAGCGAGTTCATTGAAGTACTCATGCATCCGAGGGCCATCGATAAAATGCTCTGCTCCGGTAAGAGATGGCGTCTCGGGGTCACCATCAGGGAGACCGTCCGCCTTCGAAATGACATTAATGACATCCATTCGAAATCCATCGATGCCGCGCTCAAGCCACCACGAAACAATATCGTATAACTCATCCCGAACTGTCGGATTCTCCCAGTTGAGATCTGGCTGAGCGTCTGCAAACAGATGCAGGTAATACGCTTCACGCTTCTCATCGTAACTCCATGCAGAGTCTTCGAAGTGAGATTCCCAGTTGTTCGGCTCTGATTGCCAGTGATAGTAATCTGCATATGGTTCCGTTTCGTCTCGTGACTGCTGAAACCACATATGTTGGTCTGAGGTGTGGTTGATAACGAGGTCCATGATTAATCGGATATCATGATTATGAAGCTCTTCGAGGAGCTGTTCCCACTGGTGCATGTCTCCGAATGTCGGGTCGATGGCCCGATAATCAGCGACATCGTACCCATTATCAACGCCAGGAGAGGCATATATTGGATTGAGCCACACACAGTCAACACCCAAGTAATCAAGATATTCAACTTTCGCTTGAATCCCACCGAGGTCACCAACACCATCACCATCGGTATCGTTGAAACTCCGCGGGTAGATCTGATAGAAAACTGCCTCTTTCCACCAATTCTCATTGGCTACTACACCTGTTGTATCTGAGCTGCTCACAAGAAGTGTATATCATAGCAGCACAAAGATATATGGTTTATTCTGTGGTCACTCGTCGCGCGTATTTGAATTCACCTGTTCGATGTATTCGCTCAGAGCGAGGGCTTAGCTATCGGTTATCAAACAAAAATGAGTCTCTCACTCGACTGAGAGAACCGTGATCCGGTGAGCCTCGACGTCCTCAACCATCGCGCCTAATCCCCCGACGCTCACGCGGTCAAAACCCGTGTCGATGGTAATTCCAACCTGTCCAGCATAGGAGACAATCGAATCAGCTGAGGTCTCTGCGGCGTCACTCGTGAATACATCAACGACTTCACCTTCAACCACTCGTTCGCTCCCGCTGTGAGTTTCGCTCCCTTCAACTCGAATCGTAACCGTGTCGCCTGCATCCACGAGCGGCCGAATATCTTGCACACAGTAACGGATGTCAACATACTTAGTTGGCGGTTCGGCACTGGATTCATCATACAGATGCTCCCAGACGTCCCACTGTGTCGTCAGGAAGTACCAGTGAAACACATATGTATGAGTTCGGTCATTCACCAAGATACCATACTCGTTTGTTGACCCAGCGTGTGGGGCAAAAAACGTCTCAGTTCGGTCGACGATAACGGTAAATGGTGCTGGGAGTTCACGGTAGCGTGCCTCTGCGCACACATCAGCAATCTTCTCGGTCGATGGCAGTGTCTCAGGACCGTTCGTCGTGTAAATCGAGAGGTGGACAGTGACATCATTATCCGTGGCCTCAGCAAGTGCGGGATACAGTCGATGAAACGCATCAACGCTGAGAGAGAGCTGAACTTGCACTGACGCTGACCGAACAGATTCAATCGCATTCTTGAGCACAGTCTCAAATTTCCGAACAATAGTCACTGCGGAGTCCTTGATTGGTGGGTCGTTCCACCGGCGCTCAATCTCATCTACCGCAGTCATAAACTGCTCGGCACGCTCTTTGAGATCAGCGGTCATTGGATCAAGGCTATTCGCGCGCACATAGAGTGCATCCTGTTCGTACACTTCGACGTATCCTGCGCCTGCAAGATCACGCAACACGTCATAGATACGAGGGTCAGGGACGTCACTTGCGTCCGCGACTGCAGTCGCTTGCGCTGTTCCAAGTTCCAAAACCGCAACATAAGCATCTGCTTGATACGGTGAGAGTCCAGCATTCTCTAGCGCCGTGACCAGCTCTTGACGATTCATGTTTCATGCAGTCGCAAACCGTCGCGGTCGGTCATTTAATCTCCTCGTTCATATCTTCTCGGCTGTGTTTGAGTGCAGTCGTTCACGATGATTCATACGACAGTATCGGTAAAGAACTGTCTGGTCGCGTCATCTGCCCCAGTCTGGTCGTTCGAGAGCGTCTCTTGTCAGCATGGAAACTACATCAAAATCGTTTCTCTCTGACCGGCCTCGGAGCTTGAGCCGAAGATGGTTCACGCTCTGGTACTGGTCTGGGCAGGGTGTGGCCGGCGTATGAATCCATACCAGGGGGCTTACTCCTGAAGAATGGATGCCGTCTGGAAATACTGCTGAGGAATGTCGAAGTAACCGAGCACACACGATGCCATCCCATGTGAGCGACATGTAGTGGTTTCAAATAGAGTGCACTCATCTGATTGTTTTATTCATGGAATATACCACTCTCGGATCAACCGGTATGGAAGTCAGTCGGATCTGTCTCGGTGGAATGAGCTTTGGTTCGAACAACCTGTACGATTGGACACTTGATAGGGAGGAAAGTCGCAAAATAATCGAACATGCGATAGATGTCGGAGTGAATTTCTTCGACACGGCAAATGTCTATTCGGATGGGAGATCAGAGGAGATTATCGGAGATGTTCTCTCTGAGTATGACCGTGATAACCAGGTTGTTGCGACCAAGTGTTATTTTCCGACAAACCTCTTCACTGGAGAGAGCGAACCACATCCAAACGCTTCTGGCCTCTCGCGGAAAGCAATCGAACAGGAGCTTCAGAATTCATTAGACCGTCTAAGGATGGATACCGTCGACCTATATCAAATCCACCGCTGGGATGAGCATACACCAATTGAACAGACGCTTCGCACACTGGACGATGCAGTTCGACGCAATCAGGTGCGGTATATTGGTGCCTCATCAATGTGGGCACACCAATTCCAAGATGCACTGCACACGAGCGACCGTCTTGGACTTGAGCGATTTGTCACGATGCAAAATCACTACAATATCGTCTACCGCGAAGAGGAGCGAGAAATGCAGCCACTCTGTGAGAAGGAAAATATCGGCTGTATACCGTGGAGCCCACTGGCAAGAGGATATGTGACTCGGCCGCACGAAGAGCAACAATCGACAGAACGCGGGAACGTCGAAGCGAATGCATGGGGCGAGCGCTTAGCAGTATATCAGGCGGGCGGCGGTGACGAAATCAACAACCGGATTGAGGAGGTCGCTGCCGAGAAGGGAGTGACGATGGCGCAGATTTCACTTTCGTGGTTACTGCATCAAGATAACGTCGACGCGCCGATCATCGGGACAACGAGCATTGAGCATCTGAATGAGGCAGTTGACGCACTCAATATTTCGCTATCGGACTCAGATATCAGTTATCTTGAAGAGCCATACGAACCGGTGCCCGTGGAGGGGCACAGCTAACCTCACAGGGCGGTCCTGTGGACTGTCGAGACCGAACAGCTTCAGGCTCAGGGCCAAACGCTCACTTACACTTCTCTTGTGAGCGGCAATTGACGAGCTCCTGATATCTGATTCTTCATTCGGGCCGAGTTTTTCAAGCGACTTTTTGCATTTGAGTGTGACCTTCCAGGTGCGTATGAGCCAACGCTCAAAGCGACATTTTGAGGCGTCTTACCTTACACAACCACTAATACTGCTAGGCGGCGCGGTTGTCACTAGCCTTGTGATGATTATCGCTACCACGTTATTGGCTGAGATAGTCCCGCCACTGCTCCACGCCGGTGGGCCCCCACCAAGCGCAGGACCACCGCCCGGAGCAGGTGCCCCATTAGGGGCAGGCCCGCACCCGACTGGACACACTAGTGGATTGCTTTTCTATCTGATTACGATAATTGGCTCAGCTCTGAGTCTATTTGCTGCTTTACACGCTCTATCAAGTCGTACATCAGGAACGGAAGCAGAGGCCACAGCAGATACTCCCCTTGATACATTACGCGAGCGATACGTATCTGGTGAGATAACTGATGCAGAGTTTAAACAACAGGTCGAGAGAATGAGTAAGTTGAATCCCTCAGTGATTGTGGATCGATCGAACCAGCGACACTCCTCAAGCAATACAGACACTCATGAGAGATCAGATGCGACAGAGCGGCAGGAATCTACAGATAAATAACGCGAGTGCCTCGAGGCTTTGATCTGACCTTAGGGCGGTTCACGATACCTGAGGAGTGACGTGATTGAGTCTGGCTGAGGGTCTCTCACCTGGTGTTGGCTGGACAACCCGACCCTGAAATGTAACGTGAGGTGGCGATTGAAGCTTCGCGACCGACAGCACCGGCACTACCACGAGGCCGAGACTCGTCGGTCATCTGGAGTCCCGGGATACCGTGTGTTGTGTCGGTTGGCTTCCATTGTGAGTTCGATTGAAAACCGCGGTAAACAGTGAGTCGACTGCCAGTTTTCGGCGTACCACCGTCTCTGTGAACCGTCTCGGGGTCAAGCCCCGAGGCACTCGGCCTGCTCCGCCTGTAGATAACCAAGGCGAGTGTCTCAGGCTCATTCGGAAATCGAAGATTTCGGCGATGACGAGACGCTCTCCGTCTCAAACCACGTGTCACCGAGGTACTTCAGGAGCGGTTAACCAAGCGTCGCGTGCACATCCCATTCGTGGGTTCTGAGCGCGGTGGTGGGTTATCCCAGGGATGTAGACAACACTGAGACGTCTCAGCTTGAAGCCCAAATCGATAGTGACACACCCGTGCACGCACAATTATCCATATGAGCAGGTCTGCTGATTATCGGGCAGGGTTTCGCACACAGACTGAAGAGAAAACTGACGTCGATCTTCCTGTCGAGGGGTCATTCCCAGAATGGCTCCAGGGCGACTTCATTGGGAATGGTCCAGGGCAATTCGAAACTCGAGAGCAGCAATTACATCACTGGTTCGACTCATTCGCAATGCTCCGCCGGTTCCGAATTGAAAATGGAAGCGTAAGATATGCGAACAAGTTCATCAACAGTCGAGACTATGAGTACGCGAATGACGATGGAGGTGTCCGAACACCGTTCCCTGGTACGCCGCCGGATCGTCCAATTTGGACGCGAGTTCAGCAAATACTCACCGGCACGTTCCCCGATAATCCTGTCATTGGTGTGCAACGATTTGGTGATGAATTCGCAGCCGTCACAGAGTCGCCAACGGCATTGACGTTCGACCCAGATACGTTAGAGACGACTGGCCGGAGGGATCTCACGGCAGGCCTTGAAAGTGATCTCACACTCGCACATGTTCATTATGACCATGACGAAGATACATTCTTGAATATCGGAGTCTCCTATGGCGGAGAGACGACGTTTACTGTCTTCAGCCGACCAGCAAGTGGGGGTTCACCAACTCCGCTAACACGACTTCAGTTTGATGAAACGCCGTACATTCATTCATTTGCATTAACTGAACACCATATCGTCGTCACTGTGAACGCATTTGGACTTGATACGACGGGGCTTCTCCGTGGAGCGATTACTAAAGAAACGTTCTTGGATGCATTTCAAGCACTTGACTCCCCTCTGCGGTTCGTTGTTCTCAATCGAACAACTGGTGAGCACGAAACTACAGTTACTGCGCCGTCCGCATTCATTTATCACCATGCAAATGCGTACGAGCGTGATGACGAGATCGTGGTTGACTTAGTGGCATTTGAGGACGACCGAGCGGTTACTGAACTTACCTTGCCAAATCTTCGGAGTGACGACCCACAAGTACCGGTTGGGGATCTCTATCGATATCAACTTCCACTGACTGGTGGTGAGGCCACTCGAGAGTGTCTTCACCACGGCCCAGTTGAGTTCCCGATGATCAACTATCGGGCTGTCAACGGACAGTCGCATCAATACGTCTACCTCGTGGAGACGAACAATGGATCAAGTCTTCCGACAGATATTGTCAAAGTCGATACAAAGAATCGAACCGTCCAACGATGGGGCGAGGCTAACACGCATCCAGGTGAGCCGGTGTTTGTATCGAAACCAAACCCAGCTTCCGAAGACGACGGAATTTTACTTTCAGTCGTTTTGGATCCTGAAGCAAACTACTCTGAATTGGTGTGCCTGGACGCTGGAAGTCTGAGTGAGCGTGGTCGAGCTCGCCTGCCACATCGATTACCGTATGGATTCCACGGGCAGTTCTATGATTCTTCTTCTCCCAGTCGGAGTATGGCCTGAGACAGGCTTGATAGTTGATTCGACTTACGCAATACCATCACGTGACTGTATTCTCTGGGTTAGCTGATATATCGACGACGTACACCGATATTACGCAGATGAATCGAGACTCTAACCCGACGTTTCCGCGATATGCATAGACTAAATTGGACTCGGTCCCGAGTTCATACCCTGTAGTGACTCTTGTTCGCGCCGAGCGGAGTATATATCATTTGATGTTTTTTATACTCAATGAAGAACGTAATGTTCTATAATTCTGTATATGAGAACGTTCTGGTAAAATAAACAGTTTTAATAATCATTCTGTCCGGATAAATAATAGGATCACTCTCACACGGCTTCCCTTCGGTCACCATGGTTGTCGTAAAGAGTGGTGAATCGGACGATGTCAGAACAGAACTCACCACTATCGATTGGATCGCTTCCAGACAGGACCACAAATTCGTCGCTCGTGCCTGCTGCATTGACATGGCTCGTATGGTCACTGTTCGCTGCAAGTGTCGTTGCGCTCATCGTTGAATACCGAACGGGATCGGTATCAAGAAGTGCCGGTATCGTTGCTATTGACGGCCTGAGTGTCCTCATGTGGGCGGTCGTTACATTCTTTAGTGGGATTGTTCACAGCTATTCGCGCCGATACATGGCAGGAAGCATGCACAAGACAGCGTTTTTTCTTCTCACATTCAGTTTCACGCTCACTGTCATCGGATTAGTAATCGCTGAACACATCGCTGTATTCAGTCTGTTTTGGTTCGTGATGGGACTATTGATGGCGAAGCTTATTGGTATCATTGGTGGCTGGCAACAGGCACAAGCAGCCGCCAAAGTTGCCCTCAAATATTTCATCTCAAGCAGTGCAATTCTTGTGGGTGCACTAGCGATACTCTGGCAGACGACTGGCAAGGTGACGATTACTGGAATCACGACTGCTGCTCCCACTGACACCCTCGCTGGTCCTCTGTTGCTGATTGCCAGTAGTGCGCTTGTGCTCGCGGCAGTTATTCAATCAGCACTTGTCCCATTTCATGGCTGGTTGCTCTCATCAATGACTGCACCGACACCAGCCTCGGCACTTATGCATGCTGGATTCGTTAACGCAGGAGGCATCTTATTGACTCGCTTCGCCCCCGTCATCACCATCGATTCGACACTCATGCTTGCAGTGGTCAGTGTGGGCGCAGCGAGTGCACTACTCGGAAAATTGCTCAAAACAGTCCAGACAGATATCAAAGGGAAACTTGGCTGTTCGACGGTCGGCCAGATGGGCTTCATGATCATGCAGGCTGGTCTCGGCTTTTTCGGTGCTGCGATTACGCATTTGATCCTGCACGGCTTCTACAAAGCCTATCAGTTCCTCAGCTCGGGTGGAAGGGTTGAACATGCCGCCCCAAGCGAGGTAACGCTGGATCAGACAGAGCGAAGATCAAGAGTCAGCAGTATCGTTATCACGCTGCTCACAGCACTGGCTGGCGGTGCGTTCTTCGCCGTGGTGACTGGAAAGGGAGCGACGCCGGATACCGGAATGCTACTAATCTTCTTTATTGTGATCACCGTGCTTCATGCGGCCCGTACTGCCGTTCGACAAGTTTCACTTCCGGACCCCGTCCGCTATGGGGCTGTGCCAGTCGTATTCTTCATTGCTATCGGCGTATACGCACTTGTATTCAAGCTCGTCTCTGGCTTTATATCTGGGCTTCCATCAGTCTCAGCACCGACTGAACTGACTGTGTTTCATGGCGTTATCGCGATTATTTTTCTCGGTGTCTACATCGCAGTCGAGACCGAGATATACAAACACAGTCCGCGACTGTATGTGATGTTGGTAAATGCGGGACGACCATCATCTGACACCATTTTAATCACGACGGAGGATTATAATGAGTATTGACGAACAGATCGAAGAGCGAATGAAAGCGGCGGCAACCAGTGTCGGTTCTCTGTGGCCAATCCACTCGTTTGTGACAGCGAACCCCCTCGCAGGGTTCGAGGATCAGCCATTTGAGGAGGGAGTCGCACAGGCGGCCGACCTCTTGGGTGGTCGCGGGTATCCGTCTGCTGAGACATTCCGGGTAGCACTGGAGCAAGGGCACATACAGTCTGAAATTCTTGACGCAGAACTCGCTACAGCTGGGTATGACGACGACCATGAGATGCTACTTGACCAATTAGCTGACTCAGGCGTTACTGGCGGGAGTACGACTACCGCTGCTGCTGACCGAGTTGATCAGGTCTTGTCGAAGTGGCTGTCGGCTTTTCTCGATGAGGGAAGCGCGGAGTGGCCGATGCCAAATCGCGAAGCTGGGTTTTATGCTGCTTTCCATGCAGTGGTTTCCTACGACGGCGAGATTGCCGATAGAGAAGCCATCACCACTCTCCCTGCAACGCCCACAGAGGCAATCAAATTCCTGTTGAGGCCATACTCACCGGACCAGTGGGAGTCCATCTTTGAAGAGCAACTGCTTGCACTGCCAGGGTGGGCGGGGCTCATCAAGCAGCGCACTGACACTGGATCTCCGTGGCAGTTATCACACCCAATTTCGATGCAGGGATACGTTGCAGCCCGACTGGCACTGTTGCGTGCATTTAATATCGACATCGAACCTCCGAGTGACACTCTCGGGACGAATTCGACTGACGAGCTCGCCGTGTCATTCCTGCGCGCATGGGAGGCAACGTATCGGCGTGAACTCGTTGAGAATATTACCGCAGCGAGTCAGTCGATGTCCGATACCAGTCGTTCAGGTCGGCCGGATGCTCAGTTGGTGTTTTGTATTGACACTCGGTCGGAAATCATACGCCGCCACGTTGAGGCACAAGGTGAGTATGACACTTACGGGTACGCTGGGTTCTTTGGTATCCCAATGCAGTATCAGGGATATAATGCTACGGTGTCAATCGATGCGTGTCCACCAATTCTGGAGCCAACTCATCAGATTGCTGCTGTTCCAACGGATCATCAAACGCAGGCACGTCACGACAAGTGGCAGGATCTTCACGATGCAGTTGGTGCGGTTAGAAAAACGCTGGAAGCAAACGCAGCCACTGCGTATGGATATGTCGAAACAGCGGGAGGTGGCTATGGTCTCGCGCTCGCTGCACGGACACTCGCTCCGGGGAGTATCCGTAATCTGATTTCAACTGTCAACAACCGAATACCAGACGTTCACGAATTCTGTGAGCCACTTCTTGATCGCCAAGATTCCCAGCTAAAAAATCTGCCTGTAGGATTGTCTATTGAGGAGCAGGTCAACTACGCCGCTGCTGCGTTTGATCTAATGGGGTGGAACACATTCAGCCGTCTTGTTGTCTTTATTGGTCATGCCAGTGAGACAGCTAACAATCCATACGATTCGAGTCTGGACTGTGGCGCGTGCGCTGGAAATCCTGGCGGCCCGAACGCTCGGGTGATAGCGGCTATCTGCAACAATCCCAAAGTCAGGTCGGGACTTCGAGATCGCGGCTTCGACATCTCTGAAGAGACTGTATTCCTCGCTGGTCAACACAATACAACAACTGACGAGATAGACCTGTATGATTCTGAAATACCTGAGAGCCATACAGGAGAGTTGAGTCAGTTACGTACAGATCTTGCTGCCGCTCGTGAAACAGCAGTGACCGAGCGAGTCGATTCGAGAGATGGTGAAGAGAGTATTCAGGCAGCTGAGCGCCGTGCGGCCGATTGGGCCGAACCGCGTCCAGAATGGGGACTGGCTGGCAATGCCAGCTTCATCATCGGTCCGCGCGAATTAACGAGTCAGTACCACCTCAACGGCCGTGCCTTTCTCCACTCATACCAGTGGTCATGTGACTCAGACGGTGACGCGTTAGAGTCGATTATGACTGGGCCGATGGTCGTGACTCAATGGATAAACTCGCAATATTACTTTTCAACGGTTGACAACGCAGTTTACGGCAGCGGGTCGAAAATAACTCAAAACCCTGTCGGAAATATTGGTGTTTATCAGGGAAATGGCGGGGACCTAATGACTGGCCTTCCGTTGCAGTCACTCATGAGTGCTGACGAGGAACCATATCACCAGCCGCTTCGATTATCGACAGTTATTCACGCTCCAGTAAGCCGCGTCAATCACATTCTTGCTGACCACGAGGAATTAACACAGCTTCTCGACAATGGATGGCTCTCGCTCACGGTCGTTGACCCAACTCAGAATCACAGCGCCATGCATTATCAAGAAGATTGTAACTGGGAGCCACTGTCGGAGCGGTTTAGGGAAAATCCACCGGCCTCAACGGTTGCAAGTGCCGTAGACGATTAGCATTCCAACGGACTCTTCTCAAGAGCACCAACACAGTCTGCGTCTGTACAGGTGGTCAAGGTGACTGCCCTGGTGTGGATTTACACAGTTTCGAGGCGAAAGCCCACGAGTTTAGTCGTGGGATGAAGCCGACAGCCGGCGAAATATTAATTTTGTCGGCGTTCATCGTGATGCCCAGTCGAGGGAAGGATACGCACGCTACTGTGGCGGTACATAAAGCCTGCTATCCCGGTTGGGGGCCGTACTGGCACAGCCCACAACCCCACCGCGTACGTGTGGGGAACCTCCTGCCGTGGACTGCCCGGCCTGTGGTCGGGAACCCCACGGCTTGAGCCGGAGGAGGATGCCAGACCGCGAGTATCCCTCCGAGGGTGCGGCGGAACAATCTAAGCTCACCGAGAGCGCAAACAAGAACCCTGTGATTGAGGGCTGGGAGACTCTGCAGACGTTCGTAATCGACAGTCTCACCTCGGCCCTCCACAAACTCAAACGCAGTATGTACGACAAAATTCTGGTTCCGACGGATGGTGGCGCAGGGACAGAGTGTGCTGTCAAACGTGCGATTGATTTCGCAAAGACCTACGATGCTGCGCTCCACACCATATATGTCGTCGATACAAAATTTAATCTTGACTCATCGGTCCCTGAAACACTCGAGATTCTCGAAGAGACTGGTAAGCGTGCAATTGATGAAGTGATCCAAGATGCGGAGGCGGCAGGTGTAGACACCATTGAAGCTGTCGTGGGACAGGGAACACCCTATCAAGCCATTGTCGACTACGTCGATGAACAGGAGATCGATCTCGTGGTTATCGGGACACACGGTCGTGCGGGAGTACACCGATATCTCCTCGGCAGTGTCACAGAAAAGGTCGTCCGGATTTCCACCGCTCCAGTGCTGACCGTGCCAATAAAAATTCACTCAGATGATAAGTCTAGCTGAAAATGGAGCAGTGACACCTACAACGGTAATCACAGCCGAACGACAGGTCATAACCCCCAGAAAGTCACAATTCCTACGGTCGTCACGATCGCCAAAATGACCTGCAGCGGTGCCCCGACTCGAGCGTAGTCGCTGAATTCGTACCCGCCAGGACCATAGACGAAGAGATTGGTCTGATATCCGACTGGTGACATGAATGCTGTGCTGGCAGCAAATGTGACTGCAAGGACGAAGGAAAATGGATTCGCGTCCAAGCGCGCAGCCGTATCAACCGCAACAGGGATGAGCAACACGACACTCGCTTGATTGCTGATGAGGTTCGTTACTGTGGTTGTCAACAGATAGAACAGGCCGAGGACAGCAATCGCGGGTAGAAAATCAGCTGTCGAGACAAGAAGTGTGCCGAGCAGGTCAGCACCACCCGTCTCTGATAGCGCCTGACCGAGCGGAATAACGCCTGCCAAGAGAAAAATGACGTCCCACTGGACTGCATCGTAGGCCTCAGCTGGCTTGATGATCCCAGCGACAATCATCACAAACACTCCACCGAGCGCAGCTACCATGACTGGAAGAATACCAAGTGCCGCTACGATGACGACTGAAACCACAATACCGACCGCGAGCGAGAGCTTTGAGGAGCGGAACTGCTGCACGGCGAGTTCGCCGGCTACGATGACGTTCGGATCGTCTGCGAGTTGGTCGACAGTGTCTGGTTCGGACTCAATGAGAAGCAGATCTCCTGGCCGGATGCGATACTCTGTGATGCGTTCGTATGCGGTCTCACCGCCACGGCGGATAGCTAGTACCGCCTTCTGATACTGTTGCTGGAATCGTGATGACTCAATGGTCTCCCCAATGAGATCTGAGCCAGCAGTGACGACGATTTCGACGAGTCTCTGTCCAGGACCAAGCGCGTCAAGTCCCCCGGGAGGTGTCACTTCAGGGATGAACTCCATTCCCTCTACTTCGTGTAGCGTTCGCAAGGCATCCTCGGTGAGCCGGACAGTTAGGGTATCACCGCCCTGTATCGTCATTGATAATCTCGGTTCTCGATAATAGTTGCCATCACGGATAAGTTGGGTGATGTTTGCCTCAAACTCGACTGCCTCGAGTGATTCCTGTATCGTCGCGCCAACAAACGGTGATGTTTGACCCACGATTACCTCAGTAAGAAGTTCCTCTTTTTGGGTGGTTTCGAGCTCGCTGCGTGGTGTCACGTGAGATGGAGTAAGCCAGTATCCAGCAGTGAGAAGATAGATTGCTGTCACTGAAAACACCACGATCCCGAGGTGAGTAAACTCAAACATCGAAAACGAATGTAACGAAGAATAGTCGCTGGCGAGTCGGCTGGTGACGTCGCTTGCTAGAAGATTCGTTGACGTACCAATAAGAGTGAACATTCCGCCGGCCATCGACGCATATGAAAGTGGCATAAGTAACTTTGAGGGCGATGTTCCGTTCTCGTGAGCGAGGTCGCTCACCATGGGCAACAGGACAGCGACGGCTGCGGTGTTATTTATGATCCCAGAGAGAGGACCAACCAGTCCGATCGTCGCCCCAAGTTGTTTGTGTTCGCTTTCACCTGTATAAGAGGCAACGATCTTCTCAAGTCGCTGTATCGCCCCTGTTCGGCGGACACCCTCGCTCAGAATCATCATCGAAAGAATTGTCACTGTCGCAGGATTTGAGAATCCGGAGACACCATCACTTGGCGACACGCCGGTCCATGGACCGAGTATAATGAGTACGACCATAATTCCGATCGCCGTCACATCGATCGAGATTGGCTCGGTGACGAAGAGAACAAGAGCCACAAGAGTAATCAGAAAGACGAGAGCCATCCCAGCAGTCACCGCAGGCATGATTAATGAGTGTATCGTGGGGGGAAATGGATTTACTGGTTGATATCTCACGTCGTGTGTCGGGAAAGCCTCGGAAAACGGGGTCTTTCGCCATTATGAGACTCTTCGATTCTCGAACGACACGCACCGAGTGAGATTATATCGATTGGAAAGGGCATCACGGCGCAGGAGATGTGGGAACGGCACGAACTGCACGTGGAGGAGTATCTGTGGGTCGGTTCTGGCAACCGTCGCACGGTATTGGAACTACAGGACAGGTATCCAGCGAGATGACTGACCAGTGTCTCGAACGAACAGAACACATTTGAGTGTCAGCTTCACCTGGGGGGTCACACAGAAATGTCCGACTTCCGTGGTGACCGGAGTCATCTCTCGGACCACTTCAGTTGACCCCGAAGTGGTTCACTGTCAGCCTGACAAGCACTATCTGGAGACTATCAGGTGCAACTCGTGTTGATCCTGCGCTCAAAACGATTGTGCGCGACTTGTGCCATCACCCGTTCGATATCTTTCAGAGAGGTTGTCTGGATGAATCCTGTATTCGCGCGGTACTCTATTTTGAATCCCCAATCTTCGTCCGTGATATAGGGGGTTTGATTTACTTGGAAAATTGCTTGATCCGCATGTATGTCGGAGATCTGAGTAAACGCGTTTCGTGCCTGTTGATGATCCCCTTCCTCGGGGATATTGAGTTTCACTCTCAGCGTTCGCATATATGCTGTTTACAGCAATTGGTGTGAAGTACCTCGGGGACAGGTAGTTTAAGACACGAACTCGCTCAGAGTGTGATCACAGTCTCCACGTTAAACAGTGCTCCTGTGTTCTCAACATTTGATACCGAACCTATCGAACACGAGGATGAGTGCGTGGGCATCCCTGCCACAATATATATACCTCAGAAATATAATGATTAATTAGCTATGAGAGCAGCGCGACTTCACGGTTACACAGAGGAAATGACTGAAGGGCTGCGAATTGAAGAGGTTGAACGCCCGCATATTGAGCGATCAGATGGCGTTATCGTCGAAGTTGAGGGTGCAGGTTGGTGCCAAACTGATAATCATATTATTGAGGGCATGTGGGAACAATATGTCCCGCAACCGCTCCCAATGACGCTGGGCCACGAAAACGCCGGCACTGTAGTTGAGACCGGCGATGAGGTCAATCTCGTCTCAGAGGGTGATGCAGTGATCTGTCATCCAGTCCAGACCTGTGGCACTTGCCGGCCGTGCCGACAAGGCGAAACAATGTACTGTGAAAATCAGTCGTTCAATGGGCTGACGACTGACGGTGGATTCGCAGATTACCTCAAGACGACTGAGCGCGCTGTCATTCCATTACCCGGCGACGTTGAGCCAATTGATATTGCACCGCATGCTGACGCAGGTATTACTGCATACCACGCTGCAAAAAAAGCTGTTCAGGGACTCAGTCCTGGTGACCATGCTGTGATTATTGGTATTGGCGGACTTGGACATATCGGTGTTCAGTGTGTTGATGCGATGAGTGCAGCGCAGATCACTGCTGTTGATCTCAAAGACTCCGCGCTTGATCTCGCTGAAACCAGTGGTGCGGATCACGTGGTGAATCCCACGAAAGGTAATGTCCGAGAGTTTATTGACGATGTTACCGACGGTGAAGGAGCAAGAGAGGTCATGGACTTCGTCGGGGCAGACGTGACTACTGAATACGCCCCAGATATTACTGCTGCAGGTGGAAATCACCATATAATCGGATATGGAGGGCATATTCACCAACCAGCGCAAGCGTTAGTAAATGGTGAGTTCTCTTATGTTGGCAACATCGTTGGTCAATATACGGAGCTGCAAGAGTTGGTTGCACTCGTTGAGCAAGGTGATGTTGAGTTACACACCAGTCGGTATGGTCTTGAAGAAGTGAATGAAGTTGCTGAGAAGCTCGAACATCGAGAAATTGATGGCCGTGCGGTTATTATGCCGTGAGGATATACGGCGATATTGGAGATCGTGACCGGAACAAAATAAAGCTCTTCTCTTTATGTTGTTATAAATGTATACTGGGGTCATTAGAGTTTGGACGCCCGATATCATACATATGAGCTTATTCGTTGACAAAGCACTCACGATACAGGATGTCGATCAGGTCAGGAGTTCACTCTCTTGCTAATCCTCCAAGAGATACTTACTCGGATGTCAACGACCTCGGGGTCAAGTGAAGTGGTTCGATACGCAGGGCGTCACCACGGAAATCTTCGATTCTCAATCGGGAACAATGCCGAGGCACTCGCGCTGTTTTGCCTGTAGAATCTGCATAGTAACCGTACGTTTCGAATCTGAAATGTGTTAACGGGACCGAGTAGACGAACTCATCACCCGACTCGTGGGCGTCGTGTCTGAACTACCACTGCGAAATTGTGCGAACGTCTACTTCCACAGCCCTGCCGTTGATGTTCGATCGTGCAACGGCGTCGAATCGCACGCTGGCTACTCGATATGTGAGTGTCGGGCGATTCGTCGAAAGACAGTTCGACGCGATCGATGGCCTGAAGACATCGTCTGTAATTAAGTGATCAGTACGAAACAATTCGATGTTCACCAATACGAATATTTCAGGCGTTGAGAGAGAATACAGGTCGGTACAGGACCTAATCGGAGAAAGAACGGTTTGGAAAGCAAAAAAGAACAAAGTCGAGTTCCCCTCACCATCGAAATATATTAGTGACAAACCGTGTATTATCGATTTGTATGGCGAACTCGTTACTCGAGAAGATCACGGATACGCTGTTCGAAACTGAGTCAGATGCTGACGACGCCTGCTGTGGCGTCGAGATCGAAGAAATCGGGGACGAGGAATAACCGAGGATGGCTGACTCCGTTCCAGAATCAACACGACAGACGCTCGACCGTCTCTACGATAGTCCGGAAGCCCGCCTCACATCGTTGTTCGAATTGACGCCTGACGACACGGAGGTCGAAGGGACGCAAACGGTCTTCAAAGCGCTCTCGAACGAGTACCGGATCCGCATTCTCGAAATTCTTAGAGACGGGGAACTGTGTGCGTGTGAAATCCAGGTCGCTCTCGATGCTCCCCAGTCAACCGTCGCGAGTCACCTCCGTGAACTCAAAGACGCCGGACTCGTCAATACGCGTCGGCAGGGAAAGTGGACGTATTACCGTATCGGTGATACGGCCGTGCTTCAGCTACTTGATATCGCAAACGCACTCGTGGAAGAGACAGCATGATTCTGTCCGGTATCGAGACCGCGCTGCTGGATTCGTGGGATTACTTCCTCCATCTATCGACAATCCTTGTTCCGCTGTTCATCGGAGCGTCGTTCCTCGTCGGCCTTGTTGAAGAGTACTTGCCGCCAGAAAAGGTTGAGGCGATGCTTCAGAAGCGAAATCGGGGGAGCGGGAACGTCGCGGCGGCAGGACTGGGTGCCGTGACACCGTTTTGTTCGTGTTCGACCGTCCCAGTCCTTGCGGGGTTGCTCGGTGCTGGCGCACCGCTTGGACTGTCGTTCTCGTTCCTGCTGGCGTCGCCAATCGTCAACGAGATCGCAGCGTTCCTGTTGTTGGGACTATTCGGCATCAAAGTCACAGCGATCTACCTCGTCTCCGCGCTGGTCGCGGCGATCGTCGGCGGGATCGTTATCGACACGTTCGATCTCGGCCACTTGGTCAAGGACGTGCGGATCACGACGAACGATCGCACAGTTGCGACGGACGGGGGCACCGCATCGTGTTCGTGCTCAAGTAGTTCCCAGACGAAGAGTCACCGCGAGCGCGTTGAAACCGCTGCTGGGGGCACGTGGTCGTTCTTCAGGGACACGTTCCCGTATCTCCTGCTCGGGATGACGCTCGGTGCGCTGATTCACGGGGCAGTGCCTGCTTCGTGGCTCCAGCAAGCCGCCGGGAATCCGCTGGCTGTCCCGCTGGCTGCACTGGCAGGCGCACCGCTGTACGTCAGCATGGCAGGAATGCTCGGTATCGCTGCCCCGCTCGTCGACCAAGGCGTCCCGATTGGGACAGTCATCGCGTTCGTCGTCGGTGGTGCAGGAGTCAGTATTCCGAACCTGATTCTTCTCAACAAAATATTCGAGCGGAAACTCCTCATTGTCTACGCCGTGACTGTGGTCACAATCGGGACGGTCCTGGGCTACGGACTGAATTTCTTTTTCATCTGACCGTCGCGGATCTAAGCTCACAAACGGATAGCACGCCGGGATGGCTGGGCAATAGCACGTACAAGTGTCCAAGTGTCGAGCTCCCCACGGGCTTGTCTGATAATATACTGGAGAACCTCCCAGGCTGGTCCCAATGGCGG